>Ga0256826_1000001_pt1 | contig 143074 bp, 140 predicted proteins | sample CV79metaG_FD_185975 | JGI IMG/M metagenome (GOLD analysis project Ga0256826, IMG submission 185975) | Hydrothermal vent microbial communities from East Pacific Rise, Pacific Ocean - CV79 | ecosystem: Environmental > Aquatic > Marine > Hydrothermal vents | place: Pacific Ocean: East Pacific...
GGTTTACGTTATGACCATTACTCTGATTTTGGAAATGCTTTTTCTCCAACTCTTGGACTAATATATAAACTCGGTAAAAAGTTTAGACTCAAAGGACTTTATTCACAAGCTTTTCGTGCTCCTTCATGGGTTGAACTCACATCAAACTCTGACTTAGCAGCTGAAACATCTTCGTCTTATGAAGCAGGTATTATCTATAATAATAATACAAATAATGTAATTCGTTTAAACCTCTATTCCACACAAATAGATAATTTAATCACAAAAAGTGCTACATATGTTCAGACAGAATATGCAAAATTTAAAGGAGCTGAAATTGAGTATATATTCACTCCAAACAATCAAATTGACATTAATCTTTTTGCTTCTTATGTACAAGCACATGATGCAGATGGAGAGGACTTACCAGATATAGCAAATACTCTAGCTACTGCCTCTTTAATCTACGAGTTTAATTTTGGACTTAGTCTGGGAACACTTGTAAAATATATTTCAAGTTCTAAAAGAAGTAGTAATGATATAAGGGGTGCTATGCCAAGCAGTACACTACTTGACGGAACACTTACATATAGATTCAAAGATATTACAACTTCTCTTATTGTAAAAGACATTTTGGATAAAGGCACTTTTTATGCACTTCCAACAAGTACTCTTAATAATGACTACAATGATGGTGGTCGAGCTATTTTAGTTAAAGCATCATGGAGCTTTTAATATGAAACTCTTACTTATGTTCACCTTATTTTATACATCACTATTTGCATTAACTATAAATGAATCCTTACTTAAAATCCATGCAACTCTTGTCCCAAAAATATATCTTATGGACTATAAGTTCAAAGATAAACTCAAAGATAATAGTATCTCCATTGCGATTGTTTATAAAGATAATGAATACAGTGATGCAAAAAATCTCAAAGTAATGATTCAAAATAGATACAAGAATGGTATTCAATCATATACTATACATCCTGTTTTAGTTAACTACAAAGATATCAAAAATGCAGATGCAAATGTATACTACCTTTTTCCAGCATCAAAGAAAGAGATATTAAGTGTTATTAAAAAGGCTAGTATCGGTCATGCACTCACATTTTCATACCATCAGGATGATTTGAAATATGGAGTTATGATTTCTTTAAATATTTCTAAGAAGATTAAACCTCTGCTCAATCTAGATGCTATAAAAGAACATAATATTGCATTAAGACCTGTTTTAATTGATATATCTACCATTTACCTAAAAGATTTAGAATCCAGACATAAACTCTTAAATATACAAGGTTTTTACAATTATAGTGTAATGCAGGCTTAAATGATGAAAATAAATTTTAATTCTATTACATCTAAAACACTAATACATATATCTATCTTTTCCTTTGCTTTTATCTTTTTTGTTACATTTGTAGTAAGAACGCTTTTTACAGACTCCTACATGGAACTAGAAAAAGATAAGGTTGCCCTTATATCCGAAAATATTATAGATCCAATATCACTAAACTTGAGCTATGGTTTTGATACGGCTTTTTCTGAAATAGCAACAAAAGCTCTAAAAAATAGGAATGTACTTCTTATTGAAATAGTAGATTTTCCAAATAAAGTAAATTATTGCTTTACTGAACACAATATTTCACTTGAACAACATATAACGAACGATGAACTTATAAACACAGATAAATTAATCGACCCTGCCACAAATATTACAATTGGTAAACTCACAATAGTTTATTCTAATGACTCTTATGAAGAGTATATGAACAACTTTAATGTTCTATTTTTCTGGGGTGTTATAGGATTTGCATTATCTCTTTTATTGCTTACATATCTACTCTACCTATCTTTAAGAAATCTATCTATTTTAGATGACTCTCTTAAAAGTTTTAATCCAAAAGAACCTCAAAAGCTTCAATTAAAAGGTGAAAATAGAGATGAAGTTTATTCTATTTCTCAATCTGCAAATATTATGATTGAGAATATCATTGAGCACCTTGATGCTACAAAAGAGTTAAACTCAGAACTGATACTCTCACAAAACCACCTTAAAGATGCACAAAGGATGGCAAAGGTTGGTAGTTTCGAGTATAGTTTAATTGAAGACTCTTTTACACTAAGTGATGAATATTACAGAATATTAGGTGTCAAACTTAATACAAAATTCACTTGGGAAAGTTTTTTATCTTTAATCTCACAAGAAGATTATAAAAGAGTAAAAAATATTTTGGATGAGGCTATTAAAACAGGTTCGCAGTTTAGTATAAACTATATGCTATCGTTTACAAATAAAAAAGAGATTTATATCCTTACAAAAGGTAAAGTTAGAAAAAAAACTGATGGTTCAATAAGAATAGCAGCAATTAGTATGGATGTTACTAAAGATGTAAAAAATAAACAGACTATTGAAAAACTAGCTTACTTTGATGCACTTACAGGCTTAGCTAACAGAACACTCCTTAGAGATAGGATGTTCAAGGCTGTTCAAAATGCCAAACGTAATAATGAAAAGATTGGAATAGTTTTCTTAGACCTTGACCACTTCAAACTTATTAATGATACTCTGGGACATAGTGTTGGGGATGAACTACTTATTTATATTTCAGAGATATTAAAAAAGCAGACAAGAAACTCTGATACACTCGCTAGACTAGGAGGAGATGAGTTCCTCGTTTTACTCCCATCTATCAAAGATGTTAAAGATGTAGAAAACTTTGCTTTAAAAATCCAAAAAGCATTAGAATATAAACATGATATAGGAACACATCAACTCTACATTACATCAAGTATAGGTGTCGCTGTATATCCTGATCATGGAGAGAGTTGTGATGAACTTATACGAAATGCAGACACAGCTATGTATGAAGCAAAGAACAATGGAAGAAATAAACATAAAACTTATTCTCAAACTATGGGAAGTTATGTTGATAAACAACTAAACTTAGAGCAAGATTTAACAGATGCAGTCAAAAGTCAAGGACAAATAGAAGTTTACTACCAAGCTAAAATTGATACGAACACAAAAGAAATTTTAGGTGCAGAAGCCTTAGTACGATGGAATCATCCTAAAAATGGGTTAATCTATCCTGATGACTTTATCTATATGGCTGAAAGTACTGGACTTATGGTGGAACTTGGAAATATCATCACACAACAAGCTATTTCAATGGTGAAAGAGCTTAATGAATTTGGATTTGTCGGTAAGATGGCAATTAATCTCTCCGCAAGACAGTTTCAAGATAGTTCATTAGTTCCTTTTATATCTGATACCCTTACTAAGTATGATATTGACCCTTCTCAAGTTGAGTTTGAGATAACAGAAAGTATCTCCATGTCTAATATGACAAATACTTTAAGAATCTTAACTGAACTTAGAGAACTAGGTGTCTCCATTGCCATTGATGATTTTGGTACAGGACACTCTTCTCTTGCATATTTAAAAAAGTTTCCTATCAACACTCTTAAAATCGATAAATCCTTTGTAATGGGAATTGTTGAGGATGAGGAAGATAGAGTTATTGCTCAAACTATTATATCTATGGCTCACTCCTTAGGATTACGAACTGTTGCAGAAGGTGTTGAGACAAAGGAGCATGTAGAGATGCTACAAAACATGGAGTGTGACATACTGCAAGGTTACTACTATTCAAAACCCATTACTAAAGATGCATTTAAAAAATTTATAATAGGGTATAAAATAAATAATTAGATATAATGTCTTTAATTAAATAACTATTAAAGAGACTCATGGACTACTTAAAAGCGCAGAGTGCAAAAGCACTCAATGGTACAATAAATATTTCTGGTGCAAAGAATGCATCTCTTCCTCTTATAGCCATGACTATTCTTGCAAAAAATTGTGTAAACATAAAAAATTTACCACAAGTTGCAGATATAAAAACTCTTCTTAAACTTCTTACAAATCTTGGTGCAGAAGTTGATTTTCAAGATGATAAAGTAGTTGTAAATACAATTCCTCTTAATGAAACAAAAGCAACTTATGACATAGTAAAAACAATGCGTGCTTCTATCTTAGTCCTAGGACCAATTTTAGCTCGTTTTGGACACTGTGAAGTCTCTCTTCCTGGTGGTTGTGCTATTGGTCAACGTCCTATTGACTTACACCTTAAAGCGCTTGAACAGATGGGTGCAAATATAGAGATAAAAGCTGGTTATATTGAAGCAAGTGCACCAAATGGTCTTAAAGGATGTAGTATTGTTTTTGATAAAATCACAGTAACAGGAACTGCAAACATTATTATGGCCGCTGCTTTAGCTGAGGGCGAAACAATCATTACAAATGCAGCTCGTGAGCCAGAAGTAGTCCAACTTTGTGAAGTTCTAAATGCTAGTGGTGTTAAGATACAAGGGATAGGGACAGCTATTTTAACTATCTCTGGTAGTGCTGGTAAACTTGTAGATATTCAAGGTTTTTCTATTATTCCAGATCGTATTGAAGCGGGGACATACCTCTGTGCTGGAGCGATTACAAAATCAGAAATTACTCTTACAAATGTAGAACCTAAACACCTTGGTGCTGTGCTTTCAAAACTAGAAGAAATGGGAAGTAGCTTTACCATTACTCATGATACTATAACTATTCATCCAGCACAAAACATTAAACCTGTAAAGATCATCACTCAAGAGTATCCTGCTTTTCCTACAGATATGCAAGCACAGTTTTTAGCATTAGCTACACAAGCAGATGGTGTTTCTATCATTGAAGAGAGACTTTTTGAAAATCGTTTTATGCATGTAAGTGAACTTCAGCGTATGGGTGCAGATATCACTCTTAATGGTCATACAGCTACTGTAAGTGGTCAGACACAACTAAGTGGAACAGATGTAATGGCTACAGATTTACGAGCATCATCTGCCCTCGTTTTAGCAGCACTTGTCGCAAAAGGTGAAACAAATATTCATCGTATCTATCATCTTGACCGTGGTTATGATTCTTTAGAGAAAAAGCTTGAGGGTGTTGGAGCAACAATCAAAAGACTTAAAGAGTAAAAATACTCTTAAGACTCTTTGAAAATAATCATTTCATAAACTGAACGAGTTGTAACAAGAGCTTTATCTGGTGCAACAGAGTGAGCATTTTTAGCACTTTGGACTTCATGTCTAAGTGATGCTATCTCTTTTTCCATACTATCTACATTCTCTTTTAAACGAAGTATTATATCTACTCCTGCTAGGTTAACACCTAACTCACGTGTCAAACGAAGAATAAGCTTTATCTTGTCAACATCTCTCTCTGAGTAGAGTCTAATTCTACCGTTTGAGCGAGAAGGACAGATGAGATTTTCACGCTCATACTGACGCAATGTTTGAGGATGTATATCTAAAATCTTAGCAACTATACTTATCAGGTATACTGGTTCATCATATTTATGTATCATATTTAGGTCCTATTCTTTAGGTAATTTCTCTTTCATTAGTTCTACTAAGTCTTCATCTAAATCTTCAATCTTAGGAAGTATGATAGTAGCTCTTAAATATAAGTTCCCACGTGTTTTAGTCTTACGGTTCATAGCACCCATTTCTTTTACACGAAAACGTTGTCCATTTTTTGTGTTAGCTGGTACTTTTAACTTTATCTCTTTTTCTAAAGTCCCTATAGCTATTTTTTCACCAAATAGTGCAGCTGAGAGAGGTACTTCAAACTCTTTAACTAAGTCATCGCCCTCCCGCTCATACTCAGGACTAGATGCAACAGTAATTTTTAAGAACAAGTCACCTACTCTACCACCTTGTGCATGTCCTTTACCCTTTACTCTCATTTTCTCGCCAGAGTTAACACCAGCAGGTATTTTAATGTCAAATCTATCGCCCTGAACAGCTACAGAATGGCTTCCCCCAAGAATTGAGACAATAAAAGGAATAGTTACATTTGTTTCGATATCAAGGTTTACTTCTTGCTGAAAACCACCACCAAATCCACCTCCACCAAATGGATTACCACCTCCACCACCGAAGCCTCCACCATTAGAGAACATTTCACGAAGTATATCTTCCATACCTCCAGCACCAGCTCCACCATGACTACGTGAAAAATCATGAAAGTTTTGACCACCAAACATTGAGTCACCATGCATATCATACTGCTGTTTTTTCTCTTTATCACTGAGTATTTCATAAGCAGAATTTATCTCTTTAAATTTCTCTTCCGCTGATGGATCCTTATTTACATCTGGGTGATATTGACGTGCTAATTTTCTATATGCTTTTTTTATCTCACTCTCACTTGCACTATCAGTGATTTCAAGTGTTTCGTATAATGATTTTGCCATGTTATTTCCTTATTTTCTTACATAATTGTTAATAATTTAAGTTAGTGTAATTATATCACAAGAGTTGAGTCTATGTCAATCAAGGTTAAGCTTATATATATAAAAGTTTAATAATAGTTAAAAATTAAAAGAGTGATGTAGTTCCAAGAAGCATAGAGAGGAAGTGCACTTATGTGTATGACGAATGTAGCGACGCAGGAAATGCATCGCTATTTTAATTTTTAATGAAGAAAGTGGCGGATTTCTGAGAAATAAAGACTCATACCAAACTCATCAGCAGCATCAATAATTTCTTGATCTCTAATGCTTCCACCAGGTTCGATTACATTTTTAACACCAGCCTCAGCTGCGGCATCAATGCTATCACGGAATGGAAAAAATGCTTCAGATGCTAAAGCAGCACCAGTTACATCAAGACCCATATCTTTTGCTTTTTTAAGAGCACATTGACTAGCATCAACACGAGAAGTCATACCCATACCAACAGCTACCATAGCAGAGTTTTTAACATATACAACACAGTTAGACTTAGTTAAAGAAGCAACTTTGTAAGCGATAGCTAAATCTTTCATCTCTTGTTCAGTTGCTGCATTTTTACTTACTAACTTCGCATTTTTCACTTCATCTTCACCAACATTGTCAGCATCTTGAAATACAAATCCGCCATCAACATGTTTGAAATCTTTTTTATCATTAGCAAGAATCAGTTTATCAGACCCCATTTCAAAAAGTTTTATACGTTTTTTCTTAGCAAAGATCTCTTGAGCTTCCTCTGTAATACGACCAGCGATAACAACTTCTAAAAATATTTCGTTCATTTTTTCAGCTAGTTCAGCATTTACAGTACCGTTAACTGCTACAACACCACCAAACGCTGAAACAGGATCACATTTAAGTGCTTCAGTGTAAGCTTCTAAAAGTGTGTCTTTGATAGCGAAACCACAAGGATTACCATGCTTAGATATACAAACTGCATTATCCTTTCCAAAACCAGCAGCAATTTTAACAGCACCATTAAGGTCATTTAAGTTGTTAAAACTTGCTTCACCTTTAAGTGTTGTAAAGTTATTTGAGAAATGCTTGTCAAACTCATAAAGAGCACCTTTTTGGTGTGGGTTTTCTCCATAACGAGTATCCATTACTTTGTTACCAACTACGAACTGCTTCTCACCAAAACCTTCGTTAAAACGCTCATTCATATAGTTTGCAATCATAGAGTCATAAGCCGCTGTATGCTCATAAGCTTTTATCATATAACCACGACGGAAATCTTTTGTATTTTTTTCGTTTTCAATAGCATCGATAACTTCAGCGTAATCTTCAACATTTGTAACGATAATAACAGCATCAAAGTTTTTTGCAGCTGAACGCACCATAGCTGGTCCACCGATATCAATGTTTTCAATAATATCATCAAAATCATCAGTACGCTCAATAGTCTCTTTAAATGGGTAAAGGTTTACACATACAAGATCTATAGACTCAACACCTAACTCTTTTGCTTGATCAAGGTGACTTTGTTTATCACGACGGTGTAAAATACCACCATGAACATAAGGGTTTAAAGTTTTAACACGCCCTTCAAAACACTCAGGAAATTTTGTAACTTCATCGATTTCTATAGCTGCAATTCCAGATTCAACTAACTTCTTATAAGTTCCACCAGTTGAGATAATCTCATAACCATTCTTTACTAAAGATTTACAAAACTCAACTACGCCTGCTTTATCGCTAACACTTACTAATGCTCTTTTTGCCAAAACATTTCCTTTTACTCTTGTTTAAAATATTAACCGAATTTTATCTAAATAGAGTTTAGATAATGGTAAAATTAAATCATTAATATAAAGGCTTTCTATGAGTAATATTGCAATACTATGTTCCGGTGGTGATGTTTCAGGAATGAATCCTGCACTCAAACAGTTTGTTGAGTATTCACTTCAAAAAAATCTTACACCTTATTTTATTTATGATGGCTATGAAGGTCTGATAGATAACAAGATACAAGAGGCTTCGTATTGTGATGTTTCAGGAATTATCACTCGTGGTGGGACTAAAATAGGAAGTGCTAGAAGTCAGCGTTTTATGAAAAAAGAGTATCGTCAAATAGCTAAAGAAAATCTTGATAAGTTAAATATAGATATGCTTATAGTTCTTGGTGGTGATGGTTCTTTTCGTGGTTTAGATATATTTTTTAAAGAGCATGGAGTGAAATTTTGTGGTATTCCCTCAACTATTGACAACGACATAAACGGAACAGACTACTGTCTAGGTGTTGACACTGCTCTTAACATCATAAAAACTTCTATAGATGCAATTCGAGATACTGCATCTTCATTTAAACGTGCTTTTGTTATAGAGACTATGGGTAGAGACTGTGGTTACTTAGCACTTGTTACACATCTTACATCTGGGTCTGAACTTTGTCTTATTCCTGAGATAGAGTGTGATTTAAAGAGTTATGAAAATCAATTTAAAACTGAGATGAAAAATGGTCGTAGATATTTTATAGCTATTGTTTCAGAAGGCATAAAAAGAGATTCTCAAGAGATTGCTCAGTGGTTCGAAGAAAAGATTGGAATAGAGTCAAGAGTCAGTGTTTTAGGTCATATCCAACGTGGGGGCAATCCAACGGTAAAAGATAGGCTTATGGCTTATAAGTTTATAGTAAACGCGATAAATGGACTACTGGATGGGAGAGAAGAGTCAGTGATTTGTTATGACAGATTTGGGTTTAATTTCAAAAGTATTGAAGAAGTTGTAAGTAAAACAAAAAAACTCGATAGTGAGCTTTTGTCTTACCTCAAATAATAGGAGTAATTAGTGACTAAAAGTCACCTTTTGCAGCACGTCTAGGAATTTCAACCATAGCTTTTTGTACTTTTTTAGCTAGTTCTAACATCTCAGGAGGCAGTGTATGACCACCATAGATAGCAAGTGTTAAGTCCATAGTAACGAGATAGCGTTTACCATTTCCATACTCAACTAACATAATTCTACAAGGCATAAATCCACCAAAAGCACGAGAGTGATTTAAAAATACTTTTGCAATATGAAGAGAACATAAGGATAAAATACGAGCATGTTTTACTTCATCAGGAGCTGCATCATCTTTTGTATACATTTTAATGTCACCAGTGATACGCATGTTAAACTCTTCAGCTAAAGCTTTTACTGATTCTGCTGCATCTTCATTTGTAACATCTTCATCTACTTCAAACTCAAGCATCATAGCTGTTGCAGGATCACCTTGTTCTAAAACACTACCAAACATATTCATATAAGCTGGCATTGCACCGGCATCAAGTTTTGAAACCTGTGGTCCAAACTTAATTGAAGCTCCAATTCCTGCTACTAAGACTAATGCACCTATAAATGCAAGTATATTTTTTATCATTCTATATTCCTTTTAGTTAAATCTATATATCTCTTTCAATTACACGTTTAAATGTATTGAAATAGTTATCATCAAGTTCACTCATACTCATTGAAATATCGTTTACCTTGATAGAGTCTCCACCAACAGTTCCGATTTTTTCACAAGCTAAACCATTTAAAGTAGCTTCAAATGCAGCACAGTTTTCAGGTTTAACTTCGATGATAGCGCGGCTTTGAGACTCAGCAAAGATATCTCTTGCATCTTCAATCTTCATATTAACATCACAGCCTAAACCAGAAGTAGCAACCATTTTAGCAAGTGCTATAGCTACACCACCACTTGATGCATCTTTAGCACACTCTAGTAGGTGTTTTTTATTATCTTCAATAACTAAGTCCCAAAGAGCAAGCTCTTTTTTGTAGTCTATAACAGGTACTTTTCCAGCAACAGTTCCACAAATCTCTTTCATGTAAAGAGATCCACCAAACTCAGACTTACTCTCACCAACTAGATAAAGAATATTTCCCTCAGATTGAAATGAAGACATCAAAACATTGTTTTGGTCATCATTTACACCAACTGTTGCGATAGATGGCGTTGGGAAAACTGAAACACCATTTGTTTCATTATAAAGTGAAACATTTCCACCTATAACAGGAGTAGTAAGTTCAGCACAAGCTTCTTTAATACCTTCACAAGCTTGTCCAAACTGCCACATAACTTCAGGGTTTTCAGGGTTACCAAAGTTAAGACAATCTGTAATAGCTAAAGGACGAGCACCACTCATAGCTACATTTCTACCAGCTTCAACAGTTGCTGCAGCTCCACCATCTTTAGGATCTATGTAGCAGTAGCGAACATTACAGTCAGAAGACATTGCAAGAGCTTTTCCATTCTCTTTTACACGGATAACAGATGCATCAAGCATCCCACCTTTTTTGATAGTATTTGTTTGTACCATTGAGTCATACTGAGTGTAAATCCATGATTTGTCTACAACTTCCATAGATTTTGTAAGTTTTTCAAACGCCACTTGATTTGTAACTTTATCAAAATCATTGATAGTTACATCTGCAAGACCCTCAAGGTATTTAGGTTTACTCATAGGACGGTTAAGTTCAGGTGCTTCTTCAGAAACTGGATCAACAGGAACCTCAGCACATTTTTCACCATGCCAGAATAGTTCCATATTTCCAGTACCGGTTACTTCACCAACAACAGCAGCATCTAAATCCCACTTCTCAAAAATATCAATAATAGCTTGTTCTGAACCTTTTTTAGCACATAAAAGCATACGTTCTTGAGACTCTGAAAGCATAAAGTCATAAGGAGTCATGTTCTCTTCACGAGCAGGAATTTTATCTAAATGCATAATCATTCCAGAACCAGAACGTCCAGCCATCTCAAAAGATGAAGAAGTAAGTCCAGCGGCACCCATATCTTGAATACCTACAACATGATCAGTTTTGAAAAGTTCCATACAAGCTTCTAAAAGAAGTTTTTCAGTAAATGGATCTCCAACTTGTACTGTTGGACGAAGAGATTTTGACTCCTCTGTAAATGAGTCAGAACTCATAACAGCACCACCAAGACCATCACGACCTGTTTTTGCACCAACATACATTACAGGATTTCCAATACCTTCAGCAACACCTAAAAAGATCTCATCAGATTTTGCAATACCAAGGTTAAAAGCATTTACAAGAATATTACCGTTATAACACTCATCAAAAGAAACTTCACCACCGATAGTTGGAACACCCATACAGTTTCCATAACCACCGATACCCTCTGTTACACCACGTACTAAGTAACGTTGGTGTGCAGCAGTTTTGTCATCGTTTAAAACATTACCAAAACGAAGAGAGTTCATAGATGCAACAGGACGAGCACCCATAGTAAATACATCACGCATAATTCCACCAACACCCGTTGCAGCACCTTGGTAAGGTTCTATAAATGAAGGGTGATTATGAGATTCCATTTTAAATACAGCAGCATAACCATCACCGATGTCAATAACACCAGCATTTTCACCAGGACCTTGAATAACCCAAGGAGCTTTAGTAGGAAAACCTTTTAAGTGTACTTTTGAAGACTTATAAGAACAGTGTTCAGACCACATTGCAGAGAAAATTCCAAGCTCAACTAAGTTAGGCTCGCGTTTTAAAATCTCTTTTATATGTGTGTAATCATCTTGTGAAAGTTTATGGTTTGATAGTTGTTCGTCAATGTTTTCTAGTTGTTGGCTCACTATGGAATCCTGAAAATTGGTTTTTAAAAATGGATTATATCAAAATGTTGGTAAAAGTTATTTGAAGAGTAGAAAAGATTCTAAGAAAAACTTAGCAGTACTCCCCTTAGAATCTTTAAAATCAGAGAGTACTAGACTCTAATATTTCTAATGATTTCTTAAAATTATACTCCGATACAAATCCCTTAACATCCTCAAATAGTTTAGTATGTTCCTTATCTAGTTTATAGCTATTTAACTCTTGTATGATTATTTCACATTTTTGAGGTCTAGCACTCATTACTGCATTTTTAAGTTCTAAAAATATTTCATCTATTTTGGCTGTAGAGATCTCTATTTTATTTTTACTTATCTCTACAACTGAGTAAATATTTTCTAATTCGCTTAGCACTTTTTGAAGTTCACTATCAATATTAACTACTAAATCAATATTTTTAGTCTCTTCAATTTCAACCATATATTCATGTAGCCTACAAGCACCAATATTTGCACTTAAGCCTTTAAGTGTATGCACTTGTAATTTAAAATTTATATTATCTGATGTATCTATTTCAAAATCTTTGTATTTATCATAAAATTTATTTAATATATCAAGATATAACTTTTTATTTTGACTTAAACGTCGAAGTCCTGTCTGTGTATCAATATTCACAAATTTTGGAATTATAACTTCTTCTTGAGTTTTCTTTTCTATTTTAGAATCTACAAAATCAGATTTTTTTGAAATATATTTTAAAAGTATTTCATAAAGTTTTTCAACAACTATTGGTTTACTTAGATGTTCATTCATACCAGATTTTTTGGCATCTTGTAGATCTTGATTCATAGCATTTGCTGTTAAGGCAACTATTGAAACTTTTGTATCTATCTCTCTTATAAGTTTAGTAGCCTCATATCCATTCATGATTGGCATATTAACATCCATAAATATTAGTTCATACTTATCTGGATTGTTTTGAAGCATTTTGACTGCTTCAAGCCCATTCTTCGCTAAGTCTATATTTATCAAACTATTTTCCAATAAACCTACAAATATTTCTTGATTTATTAAATCATCTTCTACTAACAAAATATTTGAACCATTTAGATGGAGTTTACCCTTAAGGTTTTCAAGTTTAAAATCTTCATCTACAAAATCTTCATCAGCATCTGAAATAGAAAGTTCAAATACAAAAGTAGAACCAATACCAACTTCACTACTAAAGTAAATTTTTCCACCCATTAATTCCACTAGTTGCTTTGAGATACTTAGTCCAAGACCCGTTCCTCCATACTTTCTACTTATACTCTCATCTGCCTGAGCATAAGATTTGAAAAGTTGAACTTGATGTTCTGGTGTAATCCCTATTCCACTATCTTTGACACTAAAAAGATAAACATCATCTCTCTTTTTCACATCAAGTTTTACATAACCATTATTTGTAAACTTAATAGCATTACTAATGATATTAATAATAATTTGAGATATTCTTTGACTGTCTCCATGCAGATACTCTGGTACATTTGAATCATATGTAATTTCAAAGGCGAGCCCTTTCCCTTTCATCTGTAATTCCAAACTACTTTTAATAGCATCTAAAAGCTTATAAAAATTAAAATCAACTCTGTCTATCTGCAGTTTACCTGCTTCAATTTTTGAAAAATCCAATATATCATTTATGATATTTAAAAGCGAAGATGAGGATGATTTTATAGTTTGCATATAATGTTTTTGTTTGAAAGTCAGCTCTGTTTGTAAGGCAAGGTGTGTCATACCCACAATACCATTCATCGGTGTTCTTATCTCATGACTCATAGTTGCTAAAAAGTTTGATTTTGACTTTGTCGCTTCTTGCGCCTTTGACTTCTCTAGCTCTAACTCTTTTGTTCTGTCTTTGACCTTATCTTCTAATGTCCTTTGAAATTCTCTATCTTTTTCTTCAAGTAGTTTAATTCTGTAAGAGATGATAAAAGCAAGCATTATTGCTTCTGTTGCTATCCCTATACCAACACCATGACTCGTTACATAGTTATATTCTATCAATCCCTTATAAAACAGAACTGCAAAGATATTAAAAACTATAAAAAATGAGTGACCTATTATAAAATATTTTGCCAAAGGATTTCTTTTTTTATAAAAAGAAATTGTTGTTAAGAGTGTGATTACAATTGTATATGCCGCTAATAAACTTGCTATTTTTAAGGCCGAGATAAAATCAAATAATCCATAGACTATATTTACACTTATGAAAAATATTACAGACTGTAAAAACAGATGCTCTTTTTGGTACTTTTCTTTTGTATTAAAAATAGTCATAATAAATAAAATTAAAAAGATTGGCATAAACATCAGTGAATAATTTATTTTAAATACTAATGAACCATAAAGGCTAAACAAGTTTGCTAAAAGCCCATAAGATAAAGAGATCCAGATAGAAGCAAAAACAAGATAGAGTGAATAATAGAGGTTTTCCATACGTGAAGAAGAGATGAATATTAAAAGATTGTATATAACTAAGGCTAAAAGAATACCAACTAAAAGAGCTATGTCTGTAGTAGAACTTACAAGGGACTTTCTTGAGTTTTGTTTATCATATAGCATAACTGTAAACCATTGATGTGAGAAAAATTTTGACTGCATGTAAATGGTCTTAGTTTGATTTGGAGCAAGAGAGAACCCATATATAGCGATCCCACCATAAACATATCTTTCACTTACTTCAGAGTCGAAATCAATATCTACGCTTTTTATTAGCTGCTTATTCTGCTCTTCATAAAAGTTCAACTCTTTGTAGTGATATGCATGAGGATGATGAATATAGAGTTTTTTAGTTTTATCAGATACATTTTTAATGACTATTTTAGACCAAGTGATACTATTTTTTGTACCAAGAGATATTTTGTTTGTCGAGTTTACAAACTTTTTATTTCTTATCTCCGAGTAGCCCATTTCAGCTGTCCCATCGGCATAATAGCTCATATTAAAATCAGTTAACTTAACATCTCTATTGTCAATAATGATATTGTGTCCAAATGCTAAAGATACAAATGAGACTATTAACAAAACTATTTTATACACTATCTAAATCCTACTATAAGTTTATTTTAAAACAAGCACCATATTCACTATTTTGAACACTTAATTCACCACCTAATGAGTCTTCAATAATTTTTTTAGAAATATATAGACCCAAACCAACACCCTGCTTTTTATGTTTAGTACTAAAGTATGGTTCAAAAATCTTTTCAATTATCTCATTATTAACCCCACCAGCATTATCACACACTTCAATGCAATACCCAGTTAGATTTTTCTTACACTCAATTTCTATTTTTGGTTTTAGAATATATTGAGATACAAGTGCATCTTTAGCATTGTTTAGTAGCACAACCAAAACTTGCTGTAACTCATTTTTATATCCTGTATAAAAGAATTTTTCATCAAAATTAAGAGTGATCTCAATATTGTAAGAGTCTAATACACCTTGCACGATAAAAATTGATTTTTCAATTAACTCTTGCAGTACAAACTCTTCTTTGTTTTTATCTTGGGAGTAAAAATTCTTAAAATCATCTATTGTTCTAGACATGTAAACTGCTAAAGATTCTATCTCTTGTAATTTTTCCTCAATTGAGTCATCATGGATTTTTTTTGTGTATAAAATTTCATCTAATAGAAGAATGGCAGAATTTACTTGTGCGAGAGGTTGTTTCCATTGATGAGCGATATTTTCTATCATTTCACCCATAGAGCTCATCTTATTTTGATGAAAAATCATTTTGTCTTTATCTCTTGATTTTTTTAGCTCTTCATCCACTTTTAGCTGTAAGTTTTGATTGATCTCTCTTACTTCATTCTTAGACTCTTCTAGGTCATAAATAAGCTCTTGTAGTTTTAATTCTCTTTTAACTCTAGCTAATAGTTCTTTGGACTTAAAGGGTTTAGTAATATAATCACTTCCACCTACATCATAAGCTTTTTCTATGGACTCTTCATCGATCTTTGCAGTTATAAATATAACTGGAATATCTTTAGTTTTATCATCTTTTTTCAATATTTGGCACATCTCATAGCCATCTATACCTGGCATCAAGATATCAAGTAAAATCAAATCAATATTTTCTCTATGTACTATTTCTAAAGCACTTGAAGCATCTAAAGCGACAAGTAACTCGTATTTATCTTTTAGTATATCAAGAAGTAAATGTATATTTACATTAGTATCATCTACTATTAAAATTGAGGATTTTTTATTTACTTGCATCTATTTACCTTTATTAAAACAAATCTAATATCTTATAAAGCGAGTATACAATTATTTAATGAAATGCAAACTCTTTTTTAGTGCGGATGTTCTGTTTTAAAGAGAAAATATTTTCATATTCTATCTTTTCTATCTCATACTCTTTCATACCATGAGGAAGTTTTACCCTAAACTCATCTTCAGTTTCCTTTCCCATCATAGCCCTAGCTAATGGTGAGTGAATAGAAATAAGTCCATTTTCTGGTTCACTTTCTAAAACGCCTGTTAATGTATAGGTCTCTTCTTCGTCAGTATCTATATTTATCACATGGACAGTACTTCCAAAACTTACCTTTTGGTGGGAGTGTAGAGATGGGTCTATAATTTTAGAGTTTTGTATCATTTTATTGAGGTAAAAAAGACGTTTATCTATAAAACGAAGTTTCTCTTTTGCAGCATGATAGTCGGCATTTTCGCTTCTATCACCTTGTGCTGCTGCTACGAGTTTTTCATGAGCGACTTCAGGCTTCTGCTCTTCTAAAAGATACTTGAACTCTTCTACTAAAACATCATAACCTTCTATACTCATAGGTTCTAACATAGACTCTGCTTAATGATGAAATCCTACAATATAATAAGTTTCTTTACTCTCTAACTTATTAATAGCAACTTTAAACTTTTCACTAAAGTGTGCAACTTTTTCATGTGCTTCTGCAGCTAGTTCAGGAGTATTTGACTCTATCTTTATTTTAAAATTACTATTAGAGTTTGATAGCGCTACATATGAGTTATTTACTTTTAAATGATCATGTAAGTCCATAATATGTTTTTGTATCTTTTCATAACCAACTGTGTTGTTTTCAATCTCTTCTAATTGTGTTAGTAGTGCATCGTTGGGAGTGTACCCCAATTGTCTTAACATCGCGTCTCTTTGCATTGTTTGCATGATCTCTATGTCCTTTTTAAATATTTACAAAAATAATAACACTATTTCGTAAACATTCAGTATGAATTTATATCTTATGACTATAATTGTGTTATAAATAAATTTTTATAAGAGGTTTTATAATGACTGAAGAGATACTAAAGAAAATCAAACAACTTCCACCACTTCCAGAATCTGCAATGCAGATAGAGGCAGTTTATCAAGATCCAGATAGTAGTTTTAACGATATGGTTAAAATTCTAGAAAAAGATCCTCTCTTAACTGCAGACATTTTAAAAGCTGCAAACTCTCCTCTTTATGGTTTTAGCCGTGAAATCAACGCCATCAGCCAAGCTGTTGGTCTTTTTGGTATGGGAACAGTTCGTGGTTTTGCTCTTGCGAGTATCGTAAAAAAGAGTTTTGCTCTTGACCTCTCTCCTTATGGAATCAGTAACGATATGTTCTCAATGCTTTCTAAAAAACAGCATGGTCTTATGACTGCATGGTGTATTAGAAAAGAGAATAGACTTCTTGGTGTTTTATCTCCAGCAGCCTTTCTTGTAGAAATCGGTAAAGTTTTAATTGCACAACAAATTATGACAGAAAATAAACAAGAAGAGTTTCAAGCTGCACTTAAAGAGTTAGGTGATGTTGAAGCTGCTGAACGTCAGGTTATTGGAGTAGATACACCAGAAGTATCTGCAACTATTTTTGCACAGTGGAAATTTGAAGAGGGTCTTGTTGATGTTATTAGAAACTGTCAAAATCCTGATAAAGCTTTAGAAGAGGACCAACGTCCAGCTTCTATCTTACACGTTGTTCGTATTGCTGTACCTATCAATGGTGTAGTGACAGATGAGAGTATTCAAGCTGCTAAAGACCTTGTAAAGAGATACTCTTTAGATATGGAAAGTTTTGAAACTGCTCTTGAGCATGCAAAATAATTAAATAGTTGAAATCTCTTCTCATTAGGCTCACTCATGGTTTGAGTGAGCAAGATATAAGCCCTCTAGAAGCCAAACTAGTACAAGAGTGGCTACTCAAAAAATACCTCACAAAAAAAGAAAACCTTTATAAATTTAACTCAAAATATCGTGCTGGAACATTAGGTCTAGTTCAAAAAGAGACAGCCTACTTAAATGTCATCGGTGAAAATATTCGTGATTTAAGAATAGAAGAACTCGGAGAAGCTAGAGAAGGTGATCTCATCATCGCTCAGCGTTTACTTGGTCGTCGTGGAACACCATCAGCTAAAATCGCTGAAATTGTTGGTCGTGAACAGAGCTACTCTATCGCTTACATCATTTTAAAAGATGGACATCGGTCTATAGTTGATTTAAAAACAGAGTTTCCTATCGGTGCAGAGCTTACACAAGAAGAACTAGATAGCTATGAGATTGGTGATGTTTTTAAAATAGACAACCAAGAGAATGTAGTCCTAGAAAAGCTTGGAAATATGAGTGACCCTAAGGTCGATGAAAAAATAGTACTTGCTCAATTTAACAAGCATGATGAGTTTGACGAAGAAGTTCTCAAAATTGCCAAGTCTTTTAAACCTGTAAATGCTAAAGATTATCCCAACCGTAAAGATTTAAGAGACTTAGACTTCTCAACTATTGACCCTGTTACTGCAAAAGATTATGATGATGCAATCTGCTGGGATAATGAAAATTCTACTCTTTATGTAGCTATCGCAGATGTTAGTGCTTACATAAAACCTTTTGGAGCTTTAGACAATGAAGCAATATATAGAAGTTTCTCTATCTACTTACCTCATCGTTCTATCCCTATGCTACCTCGTCAACTAAGTGAAACACTCTGTTCACTGCAACCTCATGTAGATAGACTGGCGTTTGTATTTGAGATGAAGCTTGACTTAAAAACATTAGAAGTTAGTAAGTCTAGCGTTTATGAAGCACTTATTCACTCTAAACGCCGGTTCAACTATGAAGAGATTGATAGTTTCTTTGAAGGTAAGTTAAAAGCACAAAATGAAGATGAAGTAAGAATTTTTGACTCACTTACAAAACTTAGAGTTGTAACAGATGCTCTTAAAGCCAAACGTATTCAAGTCGGTTATGACTTTCGCTCTACCGAGATCGATATGTTTATAGACGAAGAATCTAACCTTACTTCAACTCAGGAGACAGAAGAGACTCCTTCTCATTCACTCATAGAAGATTGTATGTTACTTGCAAACAAAGAAGCTGCTGCACAGTTTGAAAGAGGTATCTTTAGAATTCATGAGCCACCATCTCAAAATAAGTTGCAAGTTCTTTACCAAGAGTTAGCTGGGATTGGAATGCAGATTGAGATAAAAGATACAACTAAAGAGACTATTACAAACATTCAGAACCAAGCAAAATCTATGGGACTAGAATCTGAAGTAGATACTCTTATTATTCGTTCGCAGATGCAGGCGAGATATGCACCTCTAAACTCTGGTCACTTTGGACTTGGATTTGAGCAGTATACTCACTTTACATCACCTATTCGTCGTTATTCTGACCTTATCGTACACAGACTTCTCAAAGCTATAAATGCTGGTGATACAGAAGAAGGCTCTTATGTTCTTAGAAACATAGAAGCTCTAAGTATGACTATAAGTGAAAAAGAGAGAGAATCTAGTAGTATAGAAAATGAATTCATGGCTAGAAAATATGCTAGATGGGCAGATAAGAACATAGGTAAAGAGTTCAAAGCTCGTATAAATGCTACTGACCCAGATATAAAAGCTGATCTTAGAGATGAGATAGAGGGCGCTAGACTAATTATAACCTCAACTGAAATGCCAGTACTTTTTGAAGATGTACTAGTAAAAATAGAAAGAGTAGACATAGCTCGTGCTAAGATTTATGCACAAGTAGTCGGGAAGTTAGATGTATAAGAGTGAACTTGACAACTATATAAGAAGTGGGAAAGTAAGTAACTCTTTTGTCTTTTTTGGTGAAAGTAACTTTCTTATAGATATGTATGTAAAAATGATGACTACTGTTGAAGATGCAAATATTTTAAACTTTTACCATGATGAATATGATTTTAATTCTGCAAAAGCTCACCTTTCACAAGGCTCACTTTTTGGAGATAGAAATATTTTAATCATCAAAAGTGAAAAGAAAGTCCCTAAAAAAGAGTTGGACTCTCTACTCGCCATGTGTGATAAAAACCCTGATAATATTTTTGTATATGCATACTATGGCAGTGATCATAAAACATATAACAATAAAAAGGCCTTTTCAAAGTCAAATGCTATGAGTGTAAGGTTTTTTCATCCTAAAGATTTTGAAGCACAAAATATTGTTTTAGGAAGAGCTCAAGAGTTAAATGTAAATATAGACAAATATACAGTTGCTCACCTTTTAGGAGTTCACAACGGTGATGTAGCATTAGCTTCAAATGAGATAGAAAAATTCAGAGTTTATGATAGAGCTATTACCACAAAAGATGTAGACAATTTAGTCTTTGGTCTAGGCGAAGTTAATCTTGATGACTTTATAAAAAGATTACTTGGTAAAAAAGATTTTAAAGCAGACTTAGTAAGCATATTGGAGCATGGTGAAGATGAGATTAGAGTTTTAACATCTATAACATCTTACATCACTCAACTTTATATGTTTAACATCTACATACGAGTAAATGGTGCACCAAACGCTATTGAGATACTTGGGTACCCTGCTCCAAAGTTTGTAGTAGAAGAAAAATCGCAACTCTCACTTAAGTTTAAACCACACACCTATGCAAAACTACACAACCTTCTTTTAGAGAGCGAACTAAAGATGAAAAGTACTCATATCGATAAGGGTGCTATTTTACTTTCTACCCTCATCAGAGTTCAAAAACTTATTTAGTTCACATATACTGAAAAACATAAAGTAAATCTCAGCACTATTACTATATAATCGCGATATTAAATCTTTCCATACAAGGAATTGCTATGCGCGGTTATAAAGTTTTTGCTGGTTCTGCTAGTGTTGAGTTTGCCAAAGAAATTTGTCAAATTTTAGATGTACCATTGGCTAATGCTGATACAAAAAAGTTTAGTGACGGTGAAATTTCAGTACAAATTGCTGAGTCAGTTCGTGGTCGTGATGTATTTATAGTACAAAGTACAGGTGCTCCATCAAATGACAACCTAATGGAACTACTTATCATGACAGATGCACTTAAACGCTCATCTGCTCAAAGTATTACTGCTGTTGTACCTTACTATGGTTATGCAAGACAAGATCGTAAAGCTGCTCCTCGTGTACCTATCACAGCAAAACTAGTAGCAAATCTTTATGAGACTGCTGGAATAGATCGTGTTATTACTATCGACTTACATGCTGGTCAAATTCAAGGTTTCTTTGATATTCCAGTTGATAACCTTTATGGAAGTATCACTTTTGAGCACTACATCAAAAGTAAAAACCTTAAAAATCCAATTATTGCTAGTCCAGATATTGGTGGAGTTGCTCGTGCTCGTTACTTTGCAAAACGTATGGGTCTGGAGATGGTTATCGTTGATAAACGCCGTGAAAAAGCAAACGAAGCTGAAGTTATGGGAATTATCGGAGATGTTGAAGGTTACGATGTAATCATGATAGATGATATGGTTGATACTGCTGGGACTATGGTTAAAGCGGCCACTGCACTTAAAAACAGGGGTGCTACATCTGTAATGGCTTGTGCTACTCATGGTGTTCTTAGTGGAAAAGCTTATGAAAACTTAGAAAACGGTGAGTTAGATGAACTTATCATCACAAATACACTAGAGACAAAACCACACAAAAATATTAAAGTTTTAACAGTGGCTCCTCTTTTTGCAGAAGTTATTCGTCGTGTTTATCATAACGAGAGTGTAAACTCTCTATTTACTTAACAGTTCCCTAAGGAAATTAAAATTAAAAACTGGACACAATTACAACTAACCTCAGTTAGTGTCCTTTTTTTAGTACTTTTTTATAACTACTCATTTTTTTCTAATGTATTAGAAGTTTACCCTTTAGCATCAGGTAACTACCTCTTTATCCTCTCTATTATTACTATTCTCACTACATTTAATATCTTGCTTATTACTATTTTTAGCTCTAAGTACACAACCAAACCCATCTTAATAACTCTATTTTTAGTCTCATCATTAACTAGTTACTTTATGAATAGCTATCATGTAATTATAGATGATTCAATGATACGAAATATGCTTCAAACAGATATACACGAGTCACTTGACCTTCTTACACTCAAACAAGTAATGAGCTTTACATTTTTAGGTATCTTCCCTGCTTTACTTGTATATAGAAGTAAACTCACATACAAACCATTAAAAAGTGAACTTATTTTAAGATTAAAAATATTTGCAATAGCAATAATAATAATCTTAGTCTCATTTTTTTCATTTAGTCAAAAATACACCTCTTTTGTAAGAGAGTATAAACCTCTGAGGTTCTCCATCAATCCTACTTACTGGGTTTTCTCAATTGGAAAATATATAAATCTGACAGTTCAAAATGGTGAAATAATCGTTGCTCCACTTGGAAGAGATGCGAAGGTGGTAAAAAGTGATTTGAACTCTTCTTCTAAATTAGTAATTATGGTTGTGGGAGAAGCTGCACGTGCTGATCATTTTTCACTAAATGGTTATGAAAAAGAGACAAACCCTCTACTTAAAGAAGAAGATATTATCAACTTTTCAAACCTCTACTCGTGTGGAACATCAACAGCGGACTCTGTTCCATGTATGTTCTCTGTCTATCCTAAAAATGATTTTAACTATAAAAAAGGTCTTGACACTGAAAATGTTTTAGATGTATTAAATCATACTAGATCAATAGAAATTTTATGGAGAGATAATAACTCAGATAGTAAAGGTGTAGCACTTAGAGTCCCTCACTTTGACTATAAGAGCAGTCAATATAATACTATTATAAAAGAGAATGAACCTAGAGATATTGGGATGTTAGTAGGCTTAGACAAGTATGTGCAAGAGCATCCAAATAGAGATATCTTGATAATACTTCATCAGATGGGGAACCATGGTCCAGCTTACTATAAACGCTATACTAAAGAGTTTGAGATATTTACTCCAACTTGTAAAACGAATCTACTCGAAGATTGTACAAAAGAAGAGATATCAAATGCTTATGATAATGCCATTGTTTATACTGATAACTTTTTAGTTCAGACTATCAACTTTTTAAAAGAACATGAAAAAACTCATAGCACTGCTTTAATCTATATGAGTGACCATGGAGAGAGCCTAGGTGAAAATGGCATCTATCTACATGGACTACCCTACTTTATGGCACCTGATGCACAAACACATGTCGGTGCATTCATGTGGTTTGGAGATAAAATGAAAAATAGTATCGATACTCAAGTATTAAAAGAAAAAAGTTCTAACAGATACTCTCATGATAATCTTTTTCATACCCTACTTGGTATCTTTGAAGTTCAGACTAAAGTGTACGATAAAAAACTTGATATCTTAAATACAAAATAATCCTTCTTCTCTTTAACAACTCTATCAGTACATTTTTAGTATAATCGCGACAATTATTTCTAAATAGGAAACATATTTGAAAAATATTAGAAACTTCTCTATCATTGCACACATTGACCACGGTAAAAGTACCTTAGCTGACCGTATTATCCAAGAGTGTGGTTCTGTAAGTGAACGCGAAATGTCAACACAGATGATGGACACTATGGACATCGAACAAGAACGTGGTATTACCATAAAAGCACAGTCTGTTAGACTTGACTATGTAAAAGATGGTGAGCACTATATTCTTAACCTTATAGACACACCGGGACATGTTGACTTTTCTTATGAGGTAAGTAAATCTCTTGCATCTTCTGATGGTGCTCTACTTATCGTAGATGCAGCCCAAGGTGTTGAGGCTCAAACAATTGCAAATGTATATTTAGCACTTGATAATGACCTTGAACTAATTCCAGTTATTAACAAGATAGACCTTCCTGCTGCTGATCCAGATAAAGTTGCTGAAGAGATAGAGACTTCTATCGGTATCGATGCAACTGATGCTTGTTTGGTATCTGCTAAAACTGGTGTTGGAATTCGTGAGCTCATTGATGCTATCGTAGACAGAGTTCCCGCTCCAGTTGGAAACCCCCAAGAGACTACTAAAGCTATTATTTACGACTCTTGGTTTGACCAATATCTTGGTGCACTTGCTCTTGTACGTGTTTTTGATGGTACTGTTAAAAAAGGTCAAAACATCAAGCTCATGAGTAATGGTGAAGAGCACCAGATACTCGACTTAATGTACCCACACCCTATGAAGAAGATTAAAACTAACACTATCGAGTGTGGTGAGATTGGTATCGTTGTTCTTGGGCTTAAAGAAGTAAGTGTTATCAATGTTGGTGATACTATAACAGATACTAGAAATCCTACAAGCGAACCTGTTGGAAAGTATGAACCAGCCAAGCCTTTTGTATTTGCTGGAATCTTTCCAATAGATACAGACAAGTTTGAAGACCTACGGGATGCACTTGATAAACTTCGTCTCAATGACTCTTCTCTTTCATATGAGCCAGAGACATCAGTAGCTCTTGGTTTTGGTTTTCGTGTTGGATTTTTAGGAATGCTTCATATGGAAGTTGTTAAAGAGCGTCTTGAGAGAGAGTTTAATCTTGACCTTATTGCTTCTGCTCCATCAGTTATCTATAATGTATACTTAAACAATGGTGATTTTGTAAATGTTCAAAATCCATCTGAACTTCCTGAAGTTAACCGTATAGATAGAATTGAAGAGCCTTATGTAAGAGCGACCGTAATTACACCAAGTGAATATCTTGGAAATATTATAACTCTTCTTATCAACAAACGTGGTACACAAACTAAAATGACTTACCTTAATGAAGATAGAGTTATGCTTGAGTATGAAGTACCTATGAATGAGATAGTTATGGACTTTTATGATACTCTAAAATCAATCTCTAAAGGGTATGCTTCATTTGATTATGAGCCTATTGAGTTTAGAGAGGGTGACCTTGTTAAGCTAGATATTAAAGTAGCTGGTGAAGCAGTAGATGCACTAAGCATCGTCGTCCCACGAACACAAGCACTCTCACGTGGTCGTATTTTAGTTAAGAACATGAAAGAGCAGATTCCTAGACAACTCTTTGAAGTAGCTGTACAAGCATCTTTAGGAAGCCAGATTATCGCTCGTGAGACTGTAAAGTCTATGGGTAAAAATGTTACTGCTAAATGTTATGGTGGAGATATCACTCGTAAACGTAAACTTTTAGAGAAACAAAAAGCTGGTAAGAAACGTATGAAGTCTATAGGTAAAGTGCAACTTCCACAAGAAGCCTTTATGTCTGTTCTTAAGATGGACTAAAGAAGAAAAATATGAAATGCCTGATGTGTGAGAGTCTTTCACTCAAACACATCTGTTCCTCCTGCCAAGAACTTTTTCTAACTCCTAAACTCTATAAACGCCAGTTATCAAATGGTATACAAGTTTTTTCCTTCTATAAATACATAGAGATAAAAACTCTTTTACATACTAAACATACAGACCTTGGATTTTACATATATAATATTTTGGCACAAAAAAGTTTTACTAAATTTGCTGAGGAGTTTACTTTAGAAGCAGAGGTTATCTCTTTGGCTATTGACGACTCAATTGATAGTGGTTATTCTCATACTGCTATACTTAATAAGAATCTAAAATCTCAATATATCAAACCACTATATTCAAAACTTCGTGCAACAAATAGTGTCTCATATTCTGGAAAAAGTAAACTCTTTAGAGAATCAAATCCTAGAAATTTTAAACTCTCAAATTTTAGAGCTAAAAGTTTGATTTTAGTAGATGATATTGTTACAACAGGAGCAACACTAAGTGAGGCTATTGAGATATTACACAAAGCAGATAAGGAAGTTCTTTTCTGCTTAACTCTCTGTGATGTATCAAATGCTTAAAAAAGACCTTTAAAGTACTTGTTTATCCCTTTTTTAATAGCCTTACTAGCTTCTTTTTTTATCAACTCATCAGCGTTTACTTTTACATCAGGGGCATTAATATTTCCATCAAGTGTCACCTCTAATGGATTGTTATTAGCTACTATGTCAACTTTAGCATGCACTATTTGAGTCTTTGAATTTAATCTTGCATCTTTAGTAGTGATAGAAGATTTATTTGACTTTAGAGATAAAGAAGTAACTATTTTTTCTTTGTTAATCTTAGCGTTTACATCACCTTTAAATATTTCTTTATAAAGATCAATTTTTGCATACTTCTTAGTAAGGTCAAGAACTTGATTTTGAGTAAACTTACCTTGAGATAAGTTCCCTTTAAATGTCCCCTTCTCTTTGGCTAAATTATACTTCACATCACCACTCACACGAGAATCAAATACTTGCGGGTATAAAAGCATATCTAATACTTGAAGTGTTTTCATGCCATCTAAATTGGCAGTTAAGTCATCATTATGTAGTTTTACATTTAAGACTCCACTTGCCACTTTAGAGTTCATACTAAAGTCTAAGTCTTTGGCTTTTTTCACTCTTCCATTTGCTTTGAGTGAGCCTTTTAAGTGTCTTTCACTTACAAAAAAGAATCTATCAAGATTATGAAGATTCACACTATAGTCACTATCTAAAGAACTATCACCCAGTTTAAATCTAGCCTTTTTAACATCAAAATCCATAAGGTTCGAGTTAAAATCAACCTTGGTATCTACTATATTTTTATTAAGAACTGTATATGTAGTCGCATTAAAGTTGACCTTTGGCATTTGAGTTTTAAACTCATAAGTTTTACTCATATACTTAGAGTCTAACTTTCCCTTATAAATTTTACTACGAACAACTCCTTTTAAGTTTGCCATATCTATGCTGTTCATATTTACACTTAAATCAAAGTAACCATCACTATAATGAGGCTGTTTTAACATATAAAGAGCTTTTTGTATTTTTAAGCCTTTTATACTTAGTTCAACAGTTTCTGGTTTAAAATCTTTTAAAGATGCTACAAAATCTGTTTTTGAAGAAGCAAAGTTACTCTTTCCTCTCACAAGTAGTTTCTCTTTTGCTCCTTTAATCATTCCATCTAGTTTGAGTGAACCTCGAACATCTGCACCAGTAATTACTTTTAATAGAGCTAATTCTTTAATATTTACTCCATACTTAATGTCAAGTGCTAAAGGCTCAGGAGTGATTTTTCCGCCTGAACTTATTTTTGCAAGATTAGAATTTAGAGCATAATCGTAGTTAACATCATCACCTTTCAACCTGGCGTTTAGATTCATCGTAAATGCTGTATTTTTAGGAATAGTGATAGAAAAATCTTTTTTAAGAACCTTAGGATTTAACTTTCCATTACTTGTAACTAAAAGAATATTTCCATCTAAATTATGTGGTGTTATATTTTTAAAATTAATATCTAAATTTATATCAGCATCTGCATAGGCTTTTTGATTTACCATAAAGAGTAACTCTTCTAACTCTATATCTTTCATCGTAGCAATAATAGAAGTTGGATTTAAATCTGTAAGTTCAACATGATATACAGTCTCACCACTTGCTACATCACTCTTACCATTTATCTTTATAAACGCCAGGTTACCTACAACTGAACCATTAGTACGAAAAGAACTCTGAAGCTGAGTTTGAGTCAGTTTTTTAAGTGTTTTTAACTCTTGGAGTTGCACATTATATTTAATATCAAAAGATTGATCAAAAAGAGAGTAGTCACCTTGTAGTTTAATTGTATTATTCTCATTTAACTCTATCTCTATTTCAAAATTACTAATACTTAAAGAAAAAGTCTCAAGTTTAGTCCTACTAAATGTCTGTTCTTGAATCTTCTTCTCTATAACAGGCTGTAAAACTCCATTTCCTAAAGAGGTAAATGCCAATACATATATTATTACAACTATACTCATTAAAAGTGCTAATATCCATGCAATTATTTTCATCAATTTTCCTATACTAACGTGGGATGTTTATTTCAAACAGTGTAGCATTTAATTTCTGTTACGATGTTTATATAATGTTTAAACTAGAACCTGTTCTCACAGCGTTTCTTTTTGTAGTCATACTTGGCTAAACACTTTTTTATAACTTGATATACATAGACTCAACTTATCTAAGTTAAAATATTTAAGTTTTACTTGACATTGTTACACTCAATATGTATAATACAGATAACTTTTAACTAAAGGAGCCATTTAACTATTATGTCTAAAGAAGAATTACAAGATGAAAACCTCGTTAATGAGGAAGAAACTATAGAAAACGAAGAATCAAATTCTGATGAAGCAGAGGCGGAAGCTGAAGCTGTTGAGAATGAGTTTGAACTTTTAGAAGCAGAATTAATTGCACTAAAAGACAAATATGCTCGTGTTCATGCTGATTTTGACAACATCAAAAAAAGACTAGAACGTGAGAAATATACGGCAGTTGAGTATGCAAATGAAAAATTTGCAAAAGATATGATTCCTGTTCTTGATGCACTTGATGGTGCTATGAAGTCTATTGAAGGTGATGCTGATAAAGCTGAACTTTTTGATAAGCTTAAAGAAGGAATCGAACTTACACACAAATCATTTTTAACTCAACTTGACAAGCATGGAGTTTCAGTAGTAGCACATGATGAACCCTTTGATCCAAATATTCACAATGCTATTCAAGCAGTAGATAGTGAAGATGTTGAATCTGGTCAGATAGTGCAAACTTTTCAAACTGGATACAAGTACAAAAGTCGCCCTCTTAGAGAAGCGATGGTAATAGTAGCGAATTAATTCCTACAAAATAAATAAGTTAGACAAAAGATACGACAGTATCTGACTTTAGTCGCCTTAGCGGCGCAAGCGGAGTAAAAGGGACTAGTTCCTTTTACGGACTAAGAAATGGAGCGAATGAATTTGCTTCATTTTAGAATAAAATTAAGGAAATTATAATGAGTAAAGTAATAGGTATAGATTTAGGAACAACAAATTCATGTGTAGCAGTTTTTGAAGCTGGTGAAGCAAAGATTATCCCAAATGCAGAGGGTAAAAACACAACTCCTTCAGTTGTAGCGTTTACAGATAAAGGTGATGTTCTAGTTGGTGATCCTGCTAAACGTCAGGCTATCACAAATCCTGAGAAAACTATTAGTTCTATTAAAAGAATTATGGGTCTTATGATGGACGAAGAGAATGCAAAACAAGCTCATGACAAAGTAACTTACAATATTGTTGCTAAAGATGGTGCTGCTTGTGTTGATGTAGCTGGTAAAGTTTACACTCCTCAAGAGATTTCTGCAAAGATTCTTACAAAACTAAAAGATGATGCTGAAGCTTACATCGGTTCAACTGTAACTGACGCTGTAATTACTGTTCCTGCATATTTCAATGATGCACAACGTAAGGCAACTAAAGATGCTGGTACTATTGCTGGCCTTAATGTTCTTAGAATCATCAATGAGCCAACTGCTTCTGCACTAGCTTATGGTTTAGAAAGTAAAACTGAAGAAAATGTACTTGTTTATGACCTTGGTGGTGGTACATTTGATGTTACTGTTTTAGAGATTTCTGATGGTACATTTGAAGTTCTTTCAACTGATGGTAATGCATTCTTAGGTGGAGATGATTTTGATAATAAAATTGTTGACTTCTTAAATGATGAGTTTAAAAACTCTCACGGAATTGAGCTTAAAAATGACAAAATGGCTCTTCAACGTCTTAAAGATTCTGCAGAAACTGCTAAAAAAGAGTTAAGTAGTGCAACTGAGACTGAAATCAACTTGCCATTTATCACAATGACAGAAGCTGGACCACAACACCTTGTTATAAAACTTACTCGTGCTAAATTTGAAGGTATGATTTCTGATTTAGTTGAAGAAACTATTTCTCATATCAAAACTGCAATGAACGAATCAGACTTAGACAATAATGAAATCAAAGAGATTATCATGGTTGGTGGATCTACTCGTGTTCCAATGGCTCAAGAAGCTGTTTCTAAATATTTCGGTGGTAAAGACCTAAACAAAGGTGTTAACCCTGATGAAGTTGTTGCTGCCGGTGCTGCTATTCAAGGTGGTGTTTTAAGAGGAGATGTTAAAGACGTTCTTTTACTTGACGTTACTCCATTAAGCCTTGGTATTGAGACTTTAGGTGGTGTGATGACTAAGATTATTGAAAAAGGAACTACGATTCCTGTTAAAAAATCTCAAGTTTTCTCAACTGCTGAAGATAACCAACCAGCTGTTTCTATCAGTGTTGGTCAAGGTGAGCGTGAGTTTGCTAAAGATAATAAATCACTTGGTCTTTTTGAGCTTGGTGACATTCCAGCAGCACCACGTGGTGTGCCACAAATCGAAGTAACTTTTGACATCGATGCAAATGGTATTTTAACTGTTTCTTCAGAAGACAAAGGTACAGGTAAAAAACAATCTATCACTATCTCTGGATCATCTGGACTAAGTGAAGAAGAGATCAACAAAATGGTTCAAGATGCAGAAGAAAATAAAGCTGCTGATACAGAACGTAAAGAGTTAGTTGATCTTAAAAATCAAGCAGATGCATTAATCGTTCAAACTGAAAAATCAGTAACAGAGATGGGTGATAAACTTGAAGCAGAAGAAAAAGCTAAAATCGAAACTGCTGTTGCAGACTTAAAAGAGACTTTAAAAGACGAATCTGCTACTAAAGAGCAAATCGAAGAGAAAGTAAAAACTCTTACAGAAGCTGCACATAAAATGGCAGAAGAGATGTACAAAAAAGAGCAAGACCCAGCTGCAGCGGAAGCTGATGCTAAAAAGAAAAAGGAAGATGAAGACGTTATCGATGCTGAAATCGAATAATTTCTTTTCTTAACTTTCTTTCCACTATTATGAGATAGAGTTCTACACTCTATCTCTCTTCTCCCCTTTTTTTTAATAATCTTTTCTTATACTACTTCTTATTCTTACTAGTACCTTTGTACAATATGTTCTATCACAAAAATAAGATATACTTATCACAATTAAATCACAAAAGGCAGACAAAATGGCAAAAAGTGTAGGTTCAATAGAGATAATACTCGGCAAAGGTACTCTTATCAATGTAAAGGGTCAAGAGAAAAAACTTATAAATAATCTTAAACTTTTTGAAGATGATGTTTTAGCTACAGGAGATGATACAACTCTTCTTATAAAGCTGAGAAATGGTCATACTATTAGCCTAGGCTCAAATAGAGTCCTCACTCTTGATGAAAGTGTCATGAATGAAGAGTCATTTGCTACTGATGAAACACAAGCTGAAATAGCTAAAATTCAAGAGATACTAGCTGAGTCTAAAGATATGGAAGAGCTTGATGAAACTGCAGCTGGAGATGATTCTAGCTCACAATCAAGTTCTGTAGTTGGATCTCAAAGTGCAGAAAGTCATCATCAGAACACAGGACATACAGAATCTAGTATCCTTGATGCCTTTAGTTCAACTATATCTTCTAATAAAAATGAACTCGATACTAATGACTCTTTTATTGTGCCACTTGATACAGAGTCTGCAACTATAGGTATTAGTAGCATACTTACTAACGATACTACTCCATTTATCTCAGGGACTACAAATGACCCAACTGCTGATATCCTAATAACGATTGGGGGAAATAACTATACAGCTGATAATCACGGTGATGGAACATGGTCACTTACAGTTGACACACCTTTAAACGAAGGGAATAATACTATAGCAGTAATTGCTACAGACCCTTCGGGAAACACTACCGAGGTCACTTCAACTATTACTATTGATACAGTTTTAGATGATGCTAATGGTTCAAATGCTGGGAATGTTGTTACTATTGACACTATTACTCAAGATACAGGAAGTAGTGATAATGACTTTATCACAAATGACACAACTCTAATTATTGCTGGAACTTTTGATAATGAAGATGGTAATACTCTTCGTGTTAATGTAAATGGAACAGAATATACAGCAGATATTAACTCAAATAACTGGGTACTTAACTTAGAAAATATTACACTTAATGATGGTGAGCATAATGTAGTTGCAACAGTTACAGACTTAGCAGGTAATGAAGTTTCTACAACACAAACGATTACTATAGATACAAATAGTAATGACACAGGTAGTGGTGAGAATACTACTGATGGTAATGATGCGACTATAACACTAAATACGATTAGTGGTGACAATGTCATAAATAAGGTAGAGAGTGAAAACGTTACTATAACTGGTTCTACTACTGCAATAAATGGTTCTACAGTTACATTATATATTGGAAACTCTGTTTTAGCAGAAGTATCTGTAGCTAATGGAATATTTTCATATGATGTTCCTTCAAATATGTTTAATCTATATAATGATGGTATTTATGAAGTAAGAGCTGAAGTACTTGCAGATGCTGCTGGAAATGTAGCTCGTGATTCACAAACGGTTACACTTGATACACATTTAGATAATGGTTCTGGTGGTGGACTTGATAATCAAGCACTTATAACTATAGACTCTATTACTGACGATACAGGGATTAGTAATTCTGACTTTATCACAAGTGATACTTCTCTTAGTGTAAATGGAACATATGACAGTTCAAATGGAAAGACTCTTGAAGTGGATATAGGAGGTATTACATATACTCCAACTACAAATGGAAATAACTGGGAGATTACACTCCCTACACTAAATGATGGAGATACTACTCTCGAGATTACAATCAGTGATACAGCAGGAAATACTCAAACTATTACTCAAACTATTACTGTTGATACAACAGCAGATATAGATGATGGTACAGGAACTGGTAACACTGTAGCCGCAACTATCACTCTTGACACAGTAAGTGGAGATAACTTCCTAAATGCCAATGAGGCGGGGAATCTTCTTACTCTTTCAGGTAACTCAAATGTAATCGGAGCAACAGTAGCAATAACAATAAATGGAAATCCATTTACATCTACAATCGTTAATCCCGACGGGAGTTATAGTGTAGACGTAGATACTACAATCATTGCAACATTCCCTGATGGAGAGTATAAGGTTGAAGCAACAATCATTACTGATGATGCAGGAAATAGTATCTATGCTAGTCATGATGTTGTACTTGATACAACTCTAGATTCAGGGACAGATACTGTTCTAGATACTGATAATGATGGTGATATAGATGGAAATGATGATAGTAGTATCAATGTAACAATTGATTCAATCTCTGATGATAGTGGACTCACTGACTTTATAACATCTGATAAAACTTTAATCATAAATGGTCAATATAATGCAGATACAGGAAACACACTCGTAGTAAAAGTAGATAATAAAATTTATACTTCTGCAGATACAGAGCTGACATTAGATAGTGTAAACAATAAGTGGACACTAGATCTTCAAAGCCAAATACTAGCCGATGGTCAATACTCTATAAGTGCTATCATAAAAGATAGTGCTGGAAATAGTGAAACAGCACAGCAAAATATACAAATAGTTGATAGTACTGATATTGGTATCATTAATCTACATGAGATTAGTGACAACTTCATTAATGCTCAAGAAGCGACTGAACCACTTCTTATTACTGGTACTAGTACTCAGCTAGGTCAAACAGTAAATTTCACCCTCAATTCAAACCCTTTAATTATTAATGGTATTACTATTACTGCAATAGTAGCTGCAGATGGAACATTTAGTATAGAGATTCCAGCTGATACATTTACAGTCTATGCAGATGGTGAATATAGTGTTGGCGTTTCAGTTGTAGCTCTTAATGATGGTATTACATATACAGATAGTGAGAATGTATTTCTTGATAGAACAAATACAGGTAATGATGGTAATGGTACAGGGACAGATGGAAGTGATGCTACTATTATGCTTAGCACAATTGGTGACGGCTTTATCAATGCACAAGAAGCAGAAACTGGTCTTCTAGTAACAGGAATAACTACAGCAGTAGAAGGTACTGCTATTAGCTTTATCTTTGAGACAAGCACTGGAGACAAGTATCCAGTAACACAAAACTCAAATGGTCAACCTATTACAGCAAATCAGGATGGAACATTTAGTGCCTTTATCGCACTAGGAGATTTAACAGGGGTTGATAATAGTGATATTATCATAACTGCACAAGTAGTTGCAGATAAGGCTGGAAATATTGCAAGTTCAAATACACAAAATATTACAGTAGACCTTAGTGCAGGTACCCTTACTACACATGACTCCACAACTCCTGTCTATGAATCATCTCTTGATAATGGTTCGGCTCCTTCATTTACTGACCGTTCAACAACTGGAAGTATTTTTGAGAATGACAATATTGGAAACTCAACATTAACTTCATTCTCTGCAAATGGAGAAGAAGCTACAGTTTGGAGTGAGAACAGTAGCATCTTAACACTCACAACTAATAGTGGTTCTATGTTTATTGCAACAACTGATACAGCAGTCAATGGAGTAGCTTATAGTGCTGGTGACTATCTTTATATCTTAGAAAACTCATCATCTACGACAGTTGATACATTTACATACTCAATAAGTGATACTGCTGGAAATACTGCAAGTGCTGATTTAAATATAGCAATTGTTGATGATGTCGCTACAATCAATGAAGATGGGGCAGTTCATAAATACTTATCTGCTGATACTTCTGGATATGCTACAAACCTAATCTTAACACTTGATGTTTCAGGAAGTATGCTTTTCGATGCAGATGGTAGTGCTCCCGGTGATTATCATTATGAGTATGGTGGATTTTTAGGATTACAACGAACAAAAGTGTCTGACTATGATGAGAGTACTATTCGTATCGATCTCGCAAAAGATGCACTTAAAAATCTTATCGACAAATATGCAGAACTTGGTGATGTAAATGTACAAATTATTAGCTTCAATGACACGGCAACAGCGTCAGCTATGCTTGATGGTATTGCTGCAAAAAATTACATAGATGGTTTAACTGCTGATGGTGGTACAAACTATCAAGCGGCACTTGATACTGCTCAAGCTAATCCAGTAGACTCATACCCAGATGCGAACACTACTCAGTACTATTTCATTTCAGATGGTCAACCAAATAATAACATAACTCAAGCAGAATATACTCAATGGCAAACATACATAAAAGATTCTCCTATCGATAAAACTTATGCTATTGGTGTTGGAGGACAAGTTGATACACAACAATTAAACAATGTATCAGGAAATATGTCTACAGGTGCAGATGTAGTAAATGAAATTTCCGGAATTGATGGAGACACTATTGTAATTAGTTCAATTACAGATCTAGATAACACTCTGATTCAAACTGTAAATAGTGCAATTATCACAGGTTCATTAACAAGTTTTGATGTTGATGGTGTAGCGATTAGTATGGGAGCAGATGGGGGACATATCACACAGATCTCTATCTTTGATCAGATAGGTAATCTCTCGGAGACTATTAGTTATGATGTAAATCAGACTTCTAAAACTATTACAACACCATTAGGTGGAATACTTAATATTGATTTTGAGGATGGTTCATACTCTTATGCTGTAGATTATAAAGATTCAATAGCTGGTAAACAAGAAAAAATTGATGTGACAGTAGTAGACAGTGATGGAGAGAGTGTAACGAACTCAATCATTATTCATCTAGAAAACTCAGAAAATGAAAATTATGCATACGATACAAATGCTATTGATGGTGGAGTTGGTTTTGATTCTCTCATCTTAAGTGGTGCACAATCTCTAGACTTTGACAATATTTCAAATATCCAAAACATTGAAGCAATTGATATGAGTAGAGGAGACAATGAAATTCTAAATCTTGATATCAATGATGTAATTAGTATGACAGATTCTGACAATGAGCTATTTATCTACGGAGAGGCTCAAGATAGTGTTACATTGGATACTACACTAGTTGACCAAGGGACAACGACTACTGATAGTAATGGAAAAGTATTTGATGTTTACAGTGATGCAGATGCTACTGTAACTGTAAATATTGAGCAGGAGATAGTAGTCTCTTAACACTCTAAAATGTGAGGCTTATGCCTCATTAAAGCTATGTTCTTAAGAGCATAGCTAATGCTAGTCTATCATGAACATCCAACTTCTCAAAAATATGGGATAGGTGAGCTTTAACTGTTCGCTCAGTAATCTCTAAACTCACAGCAATCTCTTTGTTACTCTTACCCTCTTGTATCTCTAAAGCTACATCTTTTTCTCTTTGGCTTAAATATTGTAAATGTGTAGACTCTTTTTTCTCACTTAGTTTTGAACCATGTGAAATAAGTTTATTCATTATCTTTGGATAGAGCCATACTGCTTCATTTTTTATAGTCTCTATAGCTTGGTTCAAATGAACTAGTGACATATAAGTATTACCATATCCTCTAGCACCATGTTCAAGAGCTTTCATTGCATCACTAAACTCTGGCGTTTCACTTAAGACTAAAGTTTTAAGCTTAGAGAAGTTTACACTAGTAGCAAAAATTTTATCTTCTATAATGAGTAGTTCATATTTACTACCCAAAGAAGAATCATCATTTAAAATAAAATATTCTTTATCAAAACTAGAGATATGCTTTATAAAAGATTCATTATTACTTATAATGGCTATCATCTTTCCCTCAATGCTGCTTGCTGTACTTTAAGTATCGGTTTTAACAAAAAGTCTAAAACACTTTTTTTACCAGTAACAATATCGACACTGGCAATCATACCAATAAGGAGGTCATACTTTTCTCCTCCAAACTCTAAATAATTTTTATCAGTTTTAATGCGAACAAGATAAAAACTATTCCCATCATCATCTGTAATAGTATCAGAACTAATATAAGTCACTTTACCTTCAAGTGAACCATAAATGGAAAAATCATATGCTGTAAACTTAACTATCGCTTTTTGTCCAGCAAAAAGATAGGCGATATCTGATGGTTTAATTTTCGTTTCGATAAGAAGATTATCATCAAGTGGTATAATTTCTACTATATCTTTACCCGGTTGCACTACACCATTTACAGTATTTACAAGTAAACGCTGGACTATTCCTTTTACAGGAGACCGAACTGCTGTACGTTTCACTCTATCCTCAAGAGCCCCTGAAGATTCAACTATACGACTTATTTCCGATTTGACATCGTTTAGCTCTTTTTTTGCATCATGTCTAAACTCTGTTTTTGCTTCTGCTACTTCACTTTTTGTTTCAGAAATTTTGGAACGCAATTTTGCAAAAGAGAGTTTAACAGCGTTCATTTTTCCTTTAAGACTTGAGGCTTGGCGAGAGAGTTGTAAAAACTCTACTTGAGAAACTATTCCACTCTTTACAAGAGGTTTTGTAATAGTAACTTCTTGACTTATAAGCTTATACTCACTTCTTAACTGTTCATACTCTGACTTTGCTTCACGAAGTTCATGACGACGTTGATTAACATGTTCATCTAAAATTCGTATCTGTTGTTTTAACTGTTTTTTATTAAGGAGAAAAAGTACTTTTTCTTGTTGTAAAAATGGTTTTAATTCACCTTTTTTAATACTATCTGCCCTACATCCCATACCACTAGATTCAGCTTCAAGACGCATAGCCTTTGCTGTAAGTTCTAAAAAACGTAGATGAGATTCTTCATAAGATGAAGCAAAAGAAGTGTCATTTATTTTAAGTAGTATCTGATTTTTCTGTACTATCTCACCCTCTTGGACTAAGATCTCAGATACAATTCCACCCTCAAGATTTTGGATAAGTTGCACTTGTTTGGAGGGAATAACCTTTCCTTCTCCACGAGCAAGTTCATCTACTTCTGCAAAATAAGCCCATATTATAAGCCAAAATATAGAGATAAATACCATCCAAATTGTTAGTTTAGAAGCAGTAGGAGTAGTCTGCAAAACTGCATTTGAAAGTGACGACATATACTCTAAATCATCTTTCGTATATTTTGAACTACGCAACACTTCCTCCTTGTAACTTTTTAAGTACATCTTCTTTTTTGCCATCTAAAATGACTTTTCCATCATCCATAACAATAACTCTATCTACAAGTCCAAGCATAGAATGCTTATGTGTCATAAGTATTGTAGTTTTACCCTCTGTAGCAACTTTAAGTCTTTTTAGAAGTAAAGCTTCTGAAGAACTATCCATGGCACTACTTGGTTCATCAAGTAGAACTATAGGAGACTCAGTTATAAATGAACGTGCAATATTTACAGACTGTCTCTGTCCACCTGAAAGCCCACCACCTTGCTCAGCAATAGCCATATCAAAACCTTTAGGGTGCTTGTTTACAAACTCACTAACAAGTCCAATATGAGAGGCTTTTAAAAGTGCTTCATTATCAGCGTTTGATTTCTTATACAGAATATTTGAACGTAATGTTCCATTAAATAAAATTGACTCTTGTGCTACATAACTTATCTCTTGTCGTAGTTTAGCTGGATCAATTTGAGCAAGGTCGATATTATCAAACAAAATCGTTCCACCACTTGGTTCATAAAGCTTTAAAATCAGTTTTGCTAATGTAGATTTCCCAGAACCTATTTTACCAATAATAGCAACTTTTTCACCCTCTTTTAAAGATAGGTTGATACCTTTTAAAGTTAGACCTTCATCTTCAGCATATGAGAAAGAGACATCTTTAAACTCTATATTTCCACCAAGTACTTCACGATGAATAAACTCTTTAGACTCAGGTCTCTCTTCATCAAGGTTCATAATCTCATTTAATGCTATATAAGCTGTTTTTGTCTGCTCATAGTTTGAAAGAAGAGCAGCTATCTGTCCCATAGGTTGAATGATACGGGAGCTTAAAATAACTGATGCTATTAATCCACCCATAGTTAAACTCATCTGCTCTATCATGTAAACGCCAACTATTAGTACTACTACAGTATTAAGTTGAACCATAAATGCAGTTACACTTGAAATAGATGAAGAGAGTATTTTAGATGCAAATCCCTTTTGGGCAATGTCTGCATTTGACTCTTCCCATTTCCATTGAGCATGTCCACTTGCACCTAAAACTTTAATAGTCTCAAGATTCATAAGTGACTCAATTAAAACACCACTCTTGTATGCACTTGCTTCGTAAGTAGCTTCAATACTTTTTTTGAGTGGTGTTTTAACTATCAAAGAATAAAGTAGTATCAATACAAGGACACTAAGTGGAACAAAGACTAAAGCACCACCAATATAGTAAGTTACAACAATAAATAAAATCACAAAAGGAAGATCAATTATTGAGGAGAGTGTAGCAGATGTTAAAAAGTTACGAATACTATCAAACTCTTTAAGATTATTTGCAAAAGCACCTACTGACTTTGGTTTAGCAGAGAGTTTTAAATTCATCACTTTTTCAAAAAGTATAGAAGATATAATGATATCACTTTTCTTACCCGCTAACTCAAGGAGTTGTGTACGAAGAAGTTTTAAAACAAGGTCTAAAATATAAACTACTAAAATACCAACTGCTAAAACCCACATAGTTTCTATTGCAGAGTTTGGGACTACTCTATCATAAACATTCATAGTAAAGAGTGGTGCAGCTAAAACAAAAAGATTAATTATAAACGATGCAACAATTACATCTCTATAGATTGATTTAGATACTTTGACCGAGTCAAAAAACCAATGTTTTTTATTTGACTTGAGTCTTTTTTTATCTTTTTGCTCAAATTTACGAAGTTTTTTCACATAATAACAGTAGCCAACATACTGTTTTTTTAGTGTTTCAAGTGAAACGATAGTATCCCCTTCATCTAGTTCACTCAACACAACTTTTGCTTCATTATTTTGTAAATCAAGAGACTCTAAAACACAAGCTCCTCTATTTTCTAATACAAGTATTACAGGTAAGACTAATGCACTAATCTCATCTAAATCTTTTTGAATAAGTTTTGCACTAAAACCGGCACGAGTTGCAGCACGTGAAAAAAGTGACTTTGATGTTTTAGAGTCAAAAAGGGAAGGAGTACTCGCACCTTCTTTGAGAGGTAGACCCTCTATAAGAGTGGAAAGATTTACGGGGCGATTCTCTAACTTACTTAAAATGACTAAACAGCCAAGTAAAGGATCGCTATTTAAATTACTTTGCATTTAACTTATACTGATCTTTTTTTACAAGCTTCATCTCAATACGTCTATTTTTAGCACGTCCCTCATTTTGCATATTTGAAGCGATAGGCTTAAGTTCACCCTCTCCAACAGCTACAATAACATCAGGAGAAACACCCTCTGAAATAAGTGCACTTCTAGCAGAATTTGCACGACGTTCTGAAAGCTTTTGATTATAAGCTTTACTTCCAATACTATCTGTATGCCCAGATATTTCAACTATATAATCACCCTCTTTTTGAATATCTAAGGCTATCTGTTTTAGATAGTTTATTCCTTCTTTAGAAAGGTCATTTGAACGTGGTTTAAAAGTTAGAGAGTCCATAATAACTGGCTTAGAATCCTCTTTCATATACTGAACAACCTCGTTAATTGCTATCGTGTCAGAAGATACAGCGACAACCTCTTCTTTTGGTTCTTCAATAACAACTTGCTTGATCTCTAAAGGTTTTTGTTCTCCTCTACATATTGCAGATAGAACAATGTTATTTTCACTCTCTCCATAAATCTCAATACTATTTTCTTCACTTAATACTAACTCAACATCTTGAGCAACATCAACATCTATTTCATCTGCTATATCAGTTTCTAATGCAAAAGTTAAAAGACCTAGTGCCTCTAAAACACGATATCTAGCAAATAAAACATCATTTTGAGCATTTATAAGTTCTTTTTTTGCAGCGTTATATTCTAGTTCAACATTTAAAAGATCTACTATACTTCTACGTCCGAGTTGATACTCTTGAGTGTATGAGTCAACTGTCATTTTTGTGTACTTTACATGTAAACGAATACAACGGATCTGTCTAGCAGTAATTTCTTGTGCATACCAAGCTAGTTTCAACTTCTCTTTTACGGCACGTTGTTGTTCATTAAGTGACTCTTTTTGTGCTGTTACATACTCTATATTTTGAAGTCTTGTAGACTCATCATCTCCACCGCGGTAGATATTATAATATAGTTTAAGTAGCCCACGAGCACCTGTATTTGAACCTTCATAGCCTTGAACATTGTTAGAGCTATCAGCAGAAAGTTCGAAATCAACAGTTGGATAGAAATTTCCCTTATCTTTTTCTAAACGTGCTTGTTGTACGTCTACATTTGAGCGTTCTAATGTAAGTGTTGGGTTATTCTCTTGTGCAACTCTCCATAAATCATCATAGTTATCTGCAGGAAGTGCTGGAGTTATTGGTTCATCCAATGTAGCTGCAGTATATATTTCACCATAAACTCTTTCAAAATTAATAATTGAATCTTGATAATTATTAATTTGAGCCATGTAGTTAGAATAAGAGAGTGCTAAACGCCCTTGTGACTGTTCAACATCACTTCTTCTTCCACTACCAGCCTCTGTTCGCTCACGAATAAAAGCATAAATACGTTCATGTGATTTTACATTTTCTTCTAGTAAGTCAAGTATAGCCTTCTGCCGAAGTACTTCAATATATACTTCACTAGAACGAAGAGCTAAACTGTTTGCACTTTGAAGAGCTTGATACCTTGCCGATACAACTCGTGACTCTTGTTCTTTAATGTCATTTTCAGTCGCAAAACCCTCAAATAAATTCTCCGTAGCAACTATCCCAATAGTTGTACGAACTAAATCAGTTGCAGGTTCATTAAGTCCTCCACTTTTTCCTGTGAAGTCTCTTTCATTATGCTCATATCCAATGTCCCCCCTTAAGTCAACATTCGGTCTCCAGCCTGATTCTGCTTTTTCAAGGTCATAACTTATAGCACGATAATTACTAATCTCTTTTTGCATTTTTGGATTTTTATCAAGTGTTTTCTGCACCATTTCATTCATATTTAATGCCATTAGAGAGAATGGAAGTAATAAAATTGCTATTTTGTTCATATTTTTTTCCTTTTAATTATCTTCCATTCTATTACTTTACTCTTAAAACAACTAATCATCACATATTTGTGTTAGATTTTAATTAAAGTATGTGTAGTATCTAAACATAATAAAAACTTATCTTGTCATCTAAGCTTTATTTATATAAAGTAAGTATAAAATTGCATAAACACAATGATAAGGGAAATTTATGAAAGTATTTTTTACACTGCTCTTTTTAGCCTCTGCTCTTTTTTCTATGAACAACTATAACAAAGGGGTAAAAGCCTATCAGGATGGTCAGTATCAAATGGCTATTTCATACTGGATGCCTTATGCAGTAGATAATGATTCACAAGCACAATATCTTATTGCTAATATTTTTTATGATGGTAAAAATGATGTAGAACAGGATTATGTTAAAGCGATGGAGTGGTACAAAAAATCTGCTAAAGCGGGAAATGCAAAAGCACAACTCAAAATTGGCATGATGTATTGTCAGGGTAATGGTGTGCTAATTTCATTTAAAAAAGCTGTACCGTACATAGAAAAAGCATATGCTGGAGGATCTGATATAGCTAAAGAAGTTTGGACAAAATATAAACTTTACAATTACGAGTAAACCTCATTCCTAATTGAGACAACTCTTTACCCTCTATTCTTTACAATATGTTATACTCGTACTTATGAAGTCAAAACTAAAACATTATGTTAAAGAAATTCTTTTTTTTATTATTACTATGACAATATTTGCAAATCTTATTAGCTTTTATAAGAGTCAGAATCTTACCAAAGAATCTTTGGCTATTCACTCTTTTAAGCTCTTAAATAATCAAACTTATACTATTAATTCTAACAAGCCTATCCTCATTCACTTTTGGGCTACATGGTGCCCTACTTGTAAACTAGAAGCATCTAATATTGAGTTTATCTCTAACCATTTTAATGTTCTAAGTATTGCTGTTGACTCGGGAACAAACTATGAACTCAAAAAATATCTTAAAGAGAAAGGATATACTTTTAATGTTGTAAATGACGAAAACACAGCCCTTTCACAAGAATTTAATATCGCCGGGTATCCAACGACTTTTATCTATAATAGTAATAAAAAGCTTATTTTTAGCGAAGTCGGTTATACTAGCATTATTGGTCTCTATTTAAGAATGTGGTGGGCTAGTTTTTAGAGGTAATTATGATGTATTTTGAGTTTGAATATCCTTTATACTTTTTTCTTTTGCTTCCTCTTCTTTGTATATATTTATGCCCTTACTCAGCTCCTAAACGCTATTTTGTTCATATAAACTTCTTTACAAAAGCAACAAACTATGTAAACAGAGAAAAACTTCTTTTCTTCCTTATACTCTCTCTTCTTGTAACTGCACTAGCCTCTCCAATTACATATGAGCAGAAATCACCAAACCATAGAAAAGGTCGTGATTTAGTTATTACTCTTGATACTAGTGGATCTATGGGAGAGAGTGGTTACGACAAGGAGACTAAAGAGAGTCGTAAATTTGATGTAGTATTACAAATTTTAGAAAACTTTATACTCCATAGATATGATGATAACTTAGGAGTTGTAGTCTTTGGTGATTTCGCTTTTGCATCAGCTCCTCTCACCTATGATAGAAAAAGCCTCTCTTTTGTGCTAAAGTATCTTGATGTAGGTATAGCAGGAGACAATACAGCCATTGGTGATGGACTTATGCAGGCTATAAAACTCCTAGAACACTCTCAAACACAAAATAGAGTTATTATTCTTATAAGTGATGGATATCAAAATAGTGGAAGTTTTTCACCCAAAGATGGGGTAGAGTTGGCAAAAAAAAGAGGTATCAAAATTTATACTATTGGGGTAGGTAAAAAGAGTGAGTATGATGAGGCTCTTTTAAAAGAGGTAGCACAAAAGAGTGGTGGTAGTTTTTTTCAAGCAGATAGTGCTGAATCTATGAAAAAAGTTTATGAGGATATAGATGCTCTTGAACCTAGTCCTATTCGTTCAGAACACTATCTTCACAAAACACTACTCTTTGACATTCCTCTTTTTGGAGCTATAGCTCTACTTATTTTTATCCTTTTAAAAAGAGAGAGGGCATATAAATCATGACATTTTTAAACCCATTAGCTCTTCTTTTTATACCTATTATTTTATGGATTTTTAGAGATATATTTCTAAATAAACGCCACTTAATGAATAATACCTTTATAATGGAATATAAACACTACCATAAACAGACAAAACTACTTCTCATAACACTATTGTTTATACTACTAGCACTTTCTCGTCCTGCAATAACAAATGAGATAAGTAGAGAAAAATTTGATGCGAATGAGTATGTCATTGCACTTGATGCCTCTTTTTCTATGCAGATGACTGATGTTAAGCCTAGTCGCTATCTTCTTGGAAAAAAAAATATTATTCATCTTTTAAATAGGGATACAAATGATAGGTTTACACTCTTTGCATTTACAAAAAATCCTCTACTTATCTGTCCACCAACAACAGATAAACAGATTGCAATTAGTGCACTTAATGCTCTTGAACCAAAATACATTTTAACAAAAAGTACTTCTCTTGTGTCACTCTTCGAGCAAGTAGCGATTCTCGAACAGGAGCATAAATCGCTCATCCTATTTAGTGATGGTGGGGAGGAGCACAACCTTAAACATCTTCAAAGCATCTTAAAATCTTCCGCTATTACACTTAATATTGTAGCTATTGGATCTCAAAAAGGAAGTGTAGTAACTAAGGATGGGAAAGTTTTTAAAGATGAAAATTCTCATCTCGTTATCTCTCGTATTAATCCTATTTTAAAAGATTTAGCAGTGCAAAGTGGAGGTTTTTACTTTGAAGTGAATGAGAATAAAGATATTAGTACACTACTATATGAAAAGATGAAAGCTCAAAGCCTTGATGCAAAAGAGCTAAGCACAGAAGTTATCAGTTATAAAGAACTCTACTACATTCCCCTACTCTTGGCGTTTATTTTGCTTCTCATCGCACTTACAAAAGTACAGAAGTATCTACCATTTTTAACTCTTCTATTTATTTTACATCCCCTTACAAAAGTAGAAGCATCACTCATTGACTTTTACTATGTTGATATCGCAAAAGAAGCTTATTCTAAGGGTGAGTATATAAAGGCTCAAAACTATTTTAAAAAACTCACCCCCTCTCAATATAGCTATATGTCAATCGCAAATGCTTACTATAGAAACAAGCAGTATAAACACTCCCTACGTTACTACTCGCAAATAAAAAGTAGAAATCCATATATAAAAAGTATTGTTTTTTATAACATGGCAAATGCTGCTTTTAGACTTAAAAAATATCAAAGAGCCTATGAACTCTATAAACAATCACTTGGAGCAAAATACTCTAAAGAAGCTTATGAAAATATGCTTACACTTTTAAAATTCAATAGAAAAAGTAAGGTAAATGTCGCAGATATGCTTCCAACTGCCGATAGTAAAAAGGTCAAAAATATTACAAAAAAAATAGACAATAAAAAAGAGAATCAAGATGGAGGGGGTTCCTCTTCTGGGAAACAGAGAGATGCTCAAGGAAGCCAAGGAGGTGCAGGTGGGAAAAGTCAGAAAAAAAGTAACAAAGCAGCCACTATTAAAGGTGAAAAAAATAAATTTAAAATGGGTTATAATGCCTATGAGCTTATAAATAAAGGATATGTCAATGAAAAACATCCATGGTAAAGTACTCTTTCTTTGTCTACTTCTTGTAGCAAATTTAAATGCCATCGAAACAAAATACTGTTCCTACAGTATCAGCAGTTCAAAACAGAGTGCTATTTTACATGAAGCGATTAACATAAGTTTTACCACTAGACAAAAAACTAAAAATGAAGTTATGTTTTTTGATCTTAAACCTCTTCCAAGTAAAGAGTATGAGATAATTTCCATAAAAGAGAAACGTCATGAATTTAATTATCATGATGCAAAAAAAGATTTTGAATTTTTAGTTATTCCTAAAAAAGTAGGAACTATAAAAGTGGCATTTGATTTTAGAGTACGAAGAGCAAGTGATGATGCTGTAGCTCAAGCATACAGAGGAAGTCGTGATAATGTAAAGTCTATCCCAACAATTAAAGTTAACATTGACAAACCTACTGTTACACTCAATATTAAGCCACTTAAACAAGCTGTAGATGCAGTAGGGGACTTTAGTTTAGTGATGAGTATTGACAAAAGGAAAGCGAGCTCTTATGATAAGGTGAATGTAGTCTATAGACTTCAAGGTCGTGGCTTCTTAGATAAGAATTTCACTCCATTAAAAGAGATTAACGGTGTCTCTATCTTTAAAGGTAAAAAAGAGAAAGAGCCAAGAGCTACACAGGATGGCTATATCTACAAAAAAGAGTGGAGTTATGCATTAGTAGCCTCAGAGGACTATGCTCTACCAGCACTTACACTCAGAACCTATAACTATAGAAATAAACAGTTTTTAGATAAGACTACACAACTTGTAAAAGTTCAAATCACTCCATTAGATATGGCAACACTTCTAGATGATGAAGAGTCACCACAAAGTGCAATAGATTATAAAAAATATATTGGCTATTTCTACAATTTACTTATATTTATAGGTGGTTTTTTGTTTGCAAAACTTCTAGCATATCTTCCAAAAAAACTCTCTAAAAAAGAGCACTGTTGTCCCCTTATAAAGAGTGCAAAAACAGCAAAAGAGCTTTTAAACCATGTAAGTCTACTTCTACAAAAATATCCCTTAGAAGATGAAGTAAAAGCATTAGAAGCACTTGTTTATAAAAGTAATACTAAGGAAAACTTTCATAGTTTAAAAATAACGATTATCCGAAAAATAAAAGAGTCTTAAACTCTTTTATTAAAAGAAATCTACAAGCATTTTTTGTAAAAATTCTTTTGAACGGTCTGTTTTTTTAATTTTTACATCAAAAATCTCTTTTGTCGATGGATACTTCTCTGAGTACTCACGATAGAGTTCACACTTCATATCCATATGCTTGTTAAACTCACCAATAACATCTTCCATCTCTTTACGAGTAGAGATAAAACGCATATAGTGCTGAAACATACGCTCGCGCGTATCCATAACAATATGCTCATCAAGCTCAGCCGCCATACCTTTAATATCCCAACGAGAGAAGTAAACACCACTTTTTATAGGGGGCATAATCTCTGCATAAATAGCACGCACGTAGTCAGGATAGTCATCAAAAGACTCTGTTTCTGTCTCACATGAGCCATCATCGCAGTTATCAAAGGCATTTTTTTTCATCGCCTCAAATTCATTTCTAAAATCACTTACATCATTTTCATTCATTATTAGTCCTTTATAATTTCTTCATATATTTTTTGTGCTAGTTCTTCTTTTGAGCTTACATCATTTTTCTCGAGTAAAAATCCTCGAAGTATTTCACCATCTTTTACAATAAAATCACAACGATTATATACAGCAACTATTTCATCTTTATAATCAAGCAAATCTAAAACTGCTGTTTGAAACTCTTTCTCTATATATGCACCATCTACATGAGATTTTTTCATATTTGCCACTGTAAAATAAAAGTCATCTTCCCGAATATTCATTGGAATTATCATAGCATCTATATTATTTGCTTTTATTAGTTTGTTAATCTTTGCAAAGAGGTTGTTTGTACCTGCTTTTTCACCTATAAGACCAAATAGTTTAGTCTTTTTTGAGATGATATTATCTGCATTCATTGTCTCTACGGCTTGCATATTTTCACTCATTATTTGATTCCCCATAGCTCATTTGCTTCTTCTTCTTCTATACGACAACGCATACACATTTGTTCTCCACCGCGATAAACAAATGGCATTCCACACTCATCACAACGTTTAACACTAAAGCTTACTAACTTCTCTTGTTTTGGTTTAAAAAGCTCTTTAAGGTTAAATGTCGATTTAAGGGTTAAAGAGTTTGGCTCACATACATCATGACATGAAGCACACTTAATACAGTTAAATGCATCAAATGCTATAAATCCACCATATTTATCTGAACTTAATGCTCCAGTTGGACAGATTCTATAGCACATCTGACAGTTTGTACAGCTCTCTTCATCTATAACTTTTTGTGAAATAAAGGAAATATCTTCACCCTCAATCACATGAAAATTTTCAGGAATACCAGCTCTTTTCATAGCCATTTTAAGTAATTTTCTTCTATCAGGAACAACTTTATTACGAATATTTTGAATATCTTTAGCAGTTGCTTTGTGCTCTTTTAACTCTTCATCAAGTGCTTCAACACTATTGTCAAACTTTTGTTTCGCTTTTATAGCTCCACTTACAGATGCTTTAGAAAGAAAATCTCTACGATTTGTATTTTCATTTTCTTTAGAACTCTCTTTAGCCTCTATTACTTCAAATTTAACAACTTTTTCAACACTCATTGCTTCAAGTAGAAAATTTACTTCTTCTACACGTTCTTCGATAATACTCTGATTTAGTTTTGCTATTGCACACTCATTACAGTGAGACTTATCAAAAAGAAGCTCTTTTGTAGTTAAGAGTGACATGCTCAAAATCTCTTCAACACTTAGTGCTGCTAAACAAGGTATAGCATCCTCTTTACAAGAAATAGTCTCTTTTTTTGATTCTAAATAAGAAAATATAAAATTTATAGCACTGAAATCATCAAGTTCATAGGCACTACTTGGACAAGCAGATAAACAACCTCCACAGCCAACACAGTCATTTGGAACAAAAGATGGAAGTTGTTCACTTATTTTGATAGTTTCAACAGGACAAGCAGTTACACACTCAATACACTCTGAGAATTTATTTGTTGTTCTTACACACTTAGCTATATCTAGGGTTAAAAGACTCATGCTTCGTAGTTACATTTCCCATCTTTAACAGACTCACAAAGATACTCGTAATCACTCATCATAAACTCTAACGCAAAATCAGCAAGATCAAAATAGAGTGCTGTTCCAGCTTCACTTTTTATATTAAGTAAAAACATTGGAGCCCACTCTAAAAGATGCTCTTTTAGAAATTTCTGTTGAATCTCTGCGATCGCTTGTGCAGTCTCAATATTTCCATCAAGCATAGCTTGCTTTTCAGCATTACAAAGCATATACATAAATTCAAACTCTATACCTATATGGTCTACACTAACAGCTCTAGCTTTACCAAGGTCGACTCTAAAATCATGTTCATTAAATATTTGAAGTACAGGATTTTCTCCAGCTGTCTCCATCATCTGATCTTCTCTACAGTAAAAAGACTCATAAGGAGTCATATGAAGTAAAAAAAGATTTGTAAAATCAACATTAAGATAACTCTCAATTAATGATTTATGATCCATCTCTTTTCGACGTCCCCATTTTGCATAACTTGGAAAAAAGGTCATCATATTTTCATCATTTTCTATTGTTTTTAAAAGCTCTTCATCAACTTCATTCATAAGTAAACGAGACAGTAGTGCATAAATATTTATACGTGCTTCTTGGTTTGTAAGTACATCTTGCATTAAAAAAATTCCTTTGGATTATTATAACTTCTTGAGTAATTTATATTAAAAAATTGATAAATTAAGCAATGAGTCATTTTGAGGGAGTATATCGAAGCACCCCTAAAAGAGTGCTTACGATATAGACTTAAGCGTCTTTAATTTCTACTGCATAAGCTTTGTTTGAAAGCGGAACAGCTGGACGTTTAATATGTTGTGGACGACGTAATACATCACCAGTTTCAAGTGGACGAGTAAGTTTATCTCTCCAAGCTTGATATGTTTTAAAGTTGTTTTCATAGTTAACTGAAATATCACCGATTTTATCATCAGGACCAGCTTTCTCTATAATAACTTTTTGGTGCCATGCATGATTACCCGCAATAGGGTCAGCATGAGTAGGTGCAACAGCATTTTGCCATGAACCTGAAAGACCATCCCACCAAATATTATCAAGATCTTTATTAAACTCTTTAAATCTCCAGATATCATGACGAGGATGAATACCTTTAGTTGGTTTAAGCGTTCCCACTTTACCATCCATTTTCATCTCATAAGTTGGTGAACCAATACCCATTACACCAAGTTTATGCTCAAATCCTGGAATATTTACAGACTCAACAAGTTTCCAACGACCAGCATGGTGAGAGTTCGCAAGAACACCCGGCATAGTAGCTTCAGTTGGAACAGCCATAGCAATGAAATAACCTGAATCAAGATTAGATACAGTATCTGTAATCTTCACTTTAATAGCATCACCACGTTTAATTCCTAAACGATCAGCATCTACAGTATTAATCCAAACTGGATTATGATTCTGAGAAATTTCCATAAGGTGCTTAGAGTTCACAGAACGAGTGTGAATGTTATACGGTAGTCTAAATACTGTATTTAAGGCAAATTCATTGTCATTTTGCATAAAGTCATGGTGAACTTGAGTTACAAGGTGAACCATTTTCTTACGCTCTTCTGCATTTCTAGGGTAGATAGGAATAGCATATTCTGGCCATTTCCACTCAGCAAACCACTCAGAGTAGAACTCAAGTTTTTTACTTAAAGTATGGAAACCTTCGTGGAACTTACCATCTATCTCAACACCAATAGATTTTTTACGTCCATCATGTTCAATCCATAGTGCACCGTACTCATCTTGGGTTACTTCACGACGAGGGTACTTATGTCCATGTGCATAAACATAATCTTTATCCATTTTAAGCTCTTCTTCTTGAGGCTTGTAAACATCTTTTTTCTCAGTCCAAGCACCATGAACACTCATATACTCATATACTGGAAATTCAGCATCTGGGTACATAGATTTTGCTTCTTTAAATAGGTTTGGTAAAAGACTCATAGCAGCATCAAACCACTCAGGTACTGTTACAGCACGAGTTGGATCTTTTTTACTTGCCCAGTATTTTCTAATACCTAAGTCACCTTTTGGATCAATATGATGAACCATGATATTTGGCCAGAACTCTGACTCTTCCCAAACTTCACCAAGACCGAACTTCATATGTGCTTCAAGTGTAGCACGAGTTGGATCTTTTGGTTTCCATCCCATTCTCTCAGCTGCAACACGCACAACTGCTTGACGGAACTCTATACGTTGCTCTGGTTTAGATGGAGTTGATTGTTGATCATTTCTCTCACCTGCAAGTCCAACTGGAAGAATGTAATCACAGTACCAGTTAGTCTCAGACCAAGTTGGAGAAAGGTTAAATGTAAGCTCAACTTTTTTCTCATCTTTAAGAAGTTCAATCCAACGGAAACCATCTGGGTTAATCCAAACTGGATTGTACATACGTGGGAACCATACTGAAAGTTTAGTAGGTATATTAAGACCTTTTTTCTTCCATTTTTGTTGCCATTCTGTATCCATAAGAAGGTGAGGCATTAACATACTCATCTCATATGAAGAGAGTGGATACTCTGGTGGCCATGCAATTTCATTCCAAACATCAACTTTCGCTGGACGTTCACCTGATACAGTTGATTTCTCACCTTTACCAGCTACAGAAATTTCATGCCAGTGGTGCCATGAAGTACCACCAATATCACCACGTAATGCTCCACGAAGTGCTAAAGTTAAGAAACCTGCACGAGCAATCATCCAACCACCACGGTGAGCAATCGGACCTGAACGCCAGATATAAGTAGCAATTTTACTACCAGCATCGATATACATATCGAAAAGCTCATCTAGTTTATCTTCATAACCCTCAATTTTACACTCTTTAGTAACGAACTCTTTCGTATAAGGAGCATACATCTCTTTAAGCATTTCAATGAAAGACTTGTAAGACTTATCTTTTGGAATAGTTTGAATATATCCATACTCATTCTTGAGTTTTTTAATATACTCAGTATCAGCCATTAAACGATCCCAGTTAATCCAGTTTTCTACAAACTCATGATCAACTAAATCTTCACCATTAATATCTTTTTCATGTAAAACACGATTAGCTAAATAAAGGTAAAGAGCAGTCTCTGTTCCTGGCCATACTGGCATCCAAAGGTCTGCAATACCTGCAGAATTTGAAAGACGAGGATCAAGAACAACCATTTTAGCACCATTTGAACGTGCTTCAGCAATTAGACCTGCTGATTGTTGGAAGTAGTGACCTGCATCTGCAGCATGTGATGATTGTAAAAACACTAACTTGGCATTCTTCCAATCTGGTGAGTTTCTATCATCGTTTGCCCACTGAATAGAGCCCTGACGAGCACCAGCAGAACAGATGTTTGTATGAGAATCATAACCATCACAACCCATAGAGTGTGGTACACGGTGACCGAAACCATTCTCATTTGGACGACCAACATGGTACATCATAGATTTTTTACTCATCTCATCACCAACAGCTAACGTATCGTGCATTTTCTTACCGATAGTAGCCATTGCTTCATCCCAAGTAGTACGAATCCATTTACCGTCACCACGTTTAGAACCAGGAGCTCTCTTTAGTGGGAAAGGTATACGATCTGGATCATACATTTGTGAAAGAGTTGCATACCCTTTTGCACAGTTACGTCCACGAGAACCATCATGAAGAGGATTACCCATATATTTTTTAACATTAAGTTTACCCTGAGCGAACTCAGAAGTTTTAACCCATGCAGTAAGACCACAACCAGCTTCACAGTTTGAACAAACTGTAGGAACGATAGTGTAGTCATTTACTTGAATACCATCTGGATTTGATTCACTACGAACACCATGGCGTTCAATACCACCACGTTTCCAGTCTGTACCATCTAACTCTTTAAAACTATTCCACTCTTTAACATCAGGATAAAAATCAAGTTTATCAGGAGTATTTGTAAACTTAGAGTCTGTTACAGATTCCGCAATAGCGTTTGTTTCAAAAACACCTTTTGCAATAGCCACACCAGCAACACTAAATGCAGCACCTTTTAAAAATGTTCTTCTACTTTGTAAATACATTTATATTTTCTCCTTAACTCAATGATAATAATTGTGGAATTATTAGCCAAACATGTTTAACTACCCACAGACCTGCAATCGCTAAAATAGCGGCTAGTGTTAAAATACTGTTACTTTTACTTACTCTATAAAGTGCAATAAGAATCATTGGTAATATATAAGCAACCCATTGTCCTATCCAGAACATTACTGCATATTCACCATCACCTTTTACATATGCTAATGTAGCAGCAACTTCTTCTGCTTTCATAGCACCAAAGATAAACTCTGACATATAAATAATAAATGCAAGTAATGCACTAAGACCTAAGATAGAAGCAAAGAAATTCTTTGTTTCGTCGCTTAATTTATTTCCCGCAAGTAAAATCATAGCTGCTGAACCGCTAAGAGTTGCTGCTAAAATCATTTGAACTGATTCTGTTGGCATTTGCCATAACTCTCGTGCAGTTGCTTCTGCCATAATACCAGCAGTATAAAGAGTCACTGGAATTGCTAAAAGTGTATTCCAGAAAAGAATTTTATCAAATTTTTCACTATCTTTTTTAAACATTATCAACATAATCATAAGTGCTTCTAAACCAACAAAAACTGTTGCCATCCAAGCACCAACTGTAATTGCTGATGTCCAGTGAGGATACACAAATATATGCCACATTCTTAACATCTGATGTAAATCTAACCATGTAAATAGTAAGAAAATATTCATCATAACAAAAGAAGCTATTAAAATATTTCTTCTTAAGTCATTGTCAACTTCACTGGCATTTTTACGTAAAAGAAGAAATAGCATAAATACTAAACCTGTTCCTATACTTTTTGCCCACATATTCATAGTTACATACCAGTGCCAAAATGGTTCTGGTAAAGCTACATCTAAAGTTACTACAGCATTAGTTGCTGCTAAAGTTTCGTGTATCATTAGTGGTGCCCTCCTAGTGGAAGATGCGTGATGTTGTTAAACAAGTTGTATCCTTCTTCTCTTCTTGAAGCAAGAGGATTTAAGTGAACATTTCCACCACCTACATAGAAGTGATGAGGGTTAGTTCCCTTCTCAGGTTTACGTACTTGAACATCGCCACGTGCTTCTTCAATATACTTAGAAATATTTGATTTTGGATCTTCAAGGTCACCAAAAATATTCGCGCCAACAGGACAAGCTACAACACAAGCTGGCATCATTGATGATGCAATACGGTGTGCACAGTAAGTACACTTATCTGCAGTTTGTGTTTCAGGGTCAATATAGATTGCTCCATAAGGACAAGCCATAACACAACCAGCACAACCAATACATCTCTCTTTATCTATATTTACAATTCCATTTTCAATATAATGAAGTGCAGATACTGGACAGATTCTCTCACATGGAGCATTCTCACAGTGATTACATCTTAAAGGTGTAAAAGTTCTTTTAGTCTCCGGGAAAGTCCCCACATCAACATACTTAACACGTAATCTCCATGTACTAAGTGGAACTTCATTCTCCACTTTACATGCGATCTCACAACCTTTACAACCCATACATAGGTGTAAATCAACTAGGAAACCTAATTGCATATATTCTCCTTTGGCCTTTTAAATGGCTAATTTAAGATTTATAACTACGACTAATTTATATTAAAAGAAGCCCTTATGCAGTGCATTGAGGGCTTTTTTTACTGATATAATACTAGCTAAGTATTCTTAAAGAAGATATAAAATAGTGATAAAAACTTGATTATAAAAGTAGAGGTGGGTAAATAAGCAATACTAATATATTAACTACTGCTTATCTTTAAGATTTATGAATTTAAACGTACTCTAACTGATTGTTCATGGGCAGTTAATCCCTCTGTATTTGCTATTAAAGCACACTCTTCACCTATCTCATTAATCGCTTTTTTACTAAAAGAGATGATAGAACTCTTTTTCATAAAGTTTTCAACTCCAAGCGGAGAATAAAACTTTGCAGTCCCACCAGTTGGAAGAGTATGATTAGGTCCAGCAACATAATCACCAATTGCCTCAGGAGTATTATGACCTAAGAAAATAGCACCTGCATGCTTAATAAATGGAAGTAGTTCAAAAGGACTCATTGTAGCTACTTCTAAGTGCTCAGGAGCAATATCATTCATAAGTTTAATAGCTTCGTCCATATCTTTAGTAACAATGATAGCACCACGCTCCTCAATAGACTTTCTAGCTATCTCTTGACGAGGAAGTTTTACTAACCATTTTTCAAGCTCTATTTTCACCTCATCGGCTAGTTTTTGAGATGGAGTGATAAGAATAGAACTAGCCATTTCGTCATGTTCTGCTTGGGAGAGTAAATCGATAGCTAGGTGATTAGCATTTGCACTATCATCTGCTAATATACCTATCTCACTTGGTCCAGCAATCATATCAATATTCACTTCACCAAAAACCATCTTTTTAGCAGTAGCAACAAAAATATTCCCAGGACCGGTCACAACATCTACTTTAGGAATTGTTTCTGTTCCATAAGCCATAGCAGCGATAGCACTAGCACCACCAACCTTATAGACCTGGTCTACACCACAAAGGTGACAAGCAGCTAAAAGTAGCTCATTTGGCTCATTATCTGGTGTTGGTGTACAGACTACTATGTTCTCTACCCCAGCTACTTGAGCGGGAATGACATTCATTAAAAGTGAAGAAGGGTAAGCCGCTTTTCCACCAGGAATGTAAAGTCCTGCACTGTCTACTGCAGTTACTTTTTGACCAAGTATTGTTCCATTTGATTCTGTATCAAACCATGATTTTGGTTTTTGTTTCTCATGGTAAACTTTAATTCTGTCATATGCTAAATGCAATGCAGATTTAAGTTTAGGCTCTAAAATATCATAAGCCTTACTCATAGATTCCGTGGAGATTTTCAAATCTTCATCACTAACTGGAGTCCAACTATCAAACTTAGCGATATGCTTTTTGAGAGCACTATTTTTATCAGTTTGTATCTCTTTAATAATTCCACCAACTATAGAACCAACATGCTCCATATCCATTTTACCACGACCAAGTATCTCGTTGAAACTCTCTGTAAATTTACTATCATCTGTATTTATAAATATCATTTTAACTCTCTTTACTTTTTAAACTCTAACTTTGCATTTTTTATTGCAATAGCCAAATTTTTCTTAGGAACAAATCCTACTAAAGGTCGAGCCAAAGGCTCACCATTCTCTTTTAAAAACCATATAGCAGGTATTCCAGGTGTGTTATATCTATATGCAACAGGCTGGTTAGCATCATGCACTAAAACAACAAAGTTCTTCTCTAAATTCTCTAAGATTGCTTTATCAACAAGAACCTCTTTCTTGAGTTTAACACAGTACTTACACGCACTTCTACCAATAAGCATAAAAATCGGTTTATGTAATTTTTTTGAGACTTCTTTTGCTTCATTAAGATTTGTATAATACTTAAAGTCTACATTTAATTTATATGGTAATTTTGCAAGTCTCATTTTCTCTATCATCTCTTTCATATCTCTATCTACTACAACCAGAGCATTTGCCAACTCATTTAAAAATATATGCCCAGTATAAGATTGTTGCTGATACAGAAGGTTTCCATCTGGTGCTATAAACCACATAGACGGAGCAGTTGGTTTAAGAATACTTTGTGGGATAAAATCAGACTTGTCTTTATAAGAAACAATTGCAATAAAGTTTTTATTTATATAAGCTACTGAATTTTTATCTTTTTCTATCTTTTTTACTATATCATTTGAATGATCACTCAAAACAAAAAATATAGGTTTTTTACTTGCCTCTGCTTGGTACATAGCTTGGGGAAATGTCTTAACCCATTGTATACCTTGAGCATATAAAGAAGTACTTAATAATATAAAAAAAGCTATTGAAAGTTTACCCATTTTTTTTGACCTTTTTAAGAAGTTCTTTTGAGCACTCATTTGCACTTTTATCTGTTACATCAATAACAATATCTGCTAAGTTAAGATACTCTGGTCGTCTCTCATCATATAACTCTTTAGCTTTTTCTAAGTTAGCTAAGAGTGGACGTTTTTTAAGTTTTCTAGTAGCATTTGGATGTGCTTTTATTCTTTTAATTATTGCATCAAAAGGAGAGTCCAAAAGAACGATTATACCTATTTTTTTGAGGTTCTTTTGTTTATAAAAGCCTCCACCTGTAGAGATAAGAGTATTTTTGACACTAGTTTCTAACCATTTAGCTACATTTTTCTCTAGTTTTCTAAAATAATTTTCACCCTCGATTTCAAAAATATTTTTAATCTTTCGATTTTCCATACTCTCTATTAAATCATCAGTATCTATAGCCATATACGAAGAGTTCTTGATAACTTCTCTAGCTACACTACCCTTACCTACACCCATAAAGCCTATTAAAATTACATTTTGCATTTCTATCCTACTTTAAAAAGACTCATATCAAAGTCTGGTTTTGTTTTTATTGTTTTTTTATATACAAGTACTGGTGCTAAAATATTATACTCCAAAATCAACATACTAATTATGAAAAAGCTAGCAGACGGGACTAAGAGTTTTGGCATATAAAATGCAAATATAAAGCCAATTATAGACAAAATAAGTAACACGAACTGAATACGAGCTAAATCTTTATCTATCATCTCATTTATCGTTGGGATCGTCATATAGCCCATACTATTGAGATGAAACCATACAAGAAATGGAACAATTTTATAGAGCATACCTATCATAATAGATAAAGTAAAACCACCACCAATTAAGATAGCAACCATAACAATATACTCATGTTTAAAAAATTCATCAAATATCCAAAGAAAAGAGCCAAGTGTTAAAAATATACTTGCTGCTCTCCAGTACCAAACTGTTACATCACTAACTGGGCGTTTACGCTTGTTAAACTTCAGCCAAACAGTTGTAGCAAATGCCCAAAAAAATGTAGCTATCCATAATTTTGCATAAAGAGAGTACTCATCGTAAAGACTGTTAAAAATAAGCCAGATAAAGAGTCCTATACTAATAAGGACAACTACTCTCTTTTTACAAAATCGTTTAAAATGGGGTGCTACATAAAACATAGGAAGCACTTGAAATGCTACTCCTATGATTAGAAGACCACAAAATCCAAAGATAGCCCAAACACTATGTATGTTGGCATATATGTAATGTCTCTCGCCTACACTACCTGAAGCATATTCAAAAAGCATCATTACACCAAGGATAGTGATAAAAAATGCAAAAATAAGACTAGCTGTCATACCTTTAACAGTAGCAGTAAAGTTCTTGACTCCACGAAGTGAATTTGCAATAGAGAGTATCATTAACATAAAGCCTCCACCAAGAGAGAGATACGAAAGTGTTGTTAACTCATTTATAGTAAATTTAAGACCTACTATCATACTTAAAAGTCCAATAACAATCATAATATGAGCAAGACTTGTCACTAACTTAACTTTAAAAATTTTTGTCCCAGTAAGCACTGGTAACATCTGAGTAAGTGCCCCAAACATTACAAATGAAAATATTCCGATAGTTATTGCATGAGTGATGATAATTGCATCTATTGAATATCTATTTGTTAGACTCGAAGTATCACTTAATAACATTAGAATACCTGCGATAACACCAAAAAGTGGTGCTGTTAGAAAAAATCTAAGTGGTGCTGATATAGGCGGAGCCTGATCAACTGATAAACCATTAAAATTCAATACTATTCCCTACTCTACTACGATGGAGTCCATCATCGCAATAATTCTCTCAGACTCTGCACTTAGATGCTGCTGTGCCATAGGGTATAGCATCTGTTCTTCTTTCATATTATGTTGCTGTAAAAGTATCATCAGTGTTTCACTTACACTAAAAAACTTATCTTTATCATCTATAGAAATAGCTTCAAGAAGTCCATTCATTAAGTTTCTCATCTGAACATGTTCCATACGCATCATTGCAGTTGGACCCTCGGTCATTCCTGTTTTTGCTTCAAACTCAGCGAACATTACACGCTCTTCCATTTGAAAATGTCTTTCCATATCATCGACAAACTCTTGTGTTAGTTCTTTTGCCTCAGAGAGAGAACTGGCAGCTTTATCTTCCATTGCAGCGAAGATTCCATCACATTTTCTATGGTCAGATGTTAAGTACTCTTTAATTGTATTCAAATTTTATTCCTAATTTTGTAAATAATATTATGACATTATATAGAAATAAGATAATTTACAATTTAAACCGTCATTTAATAACTAAAGGTATAATTCTTTATTAAAAATCAAACTATAGGTTTACTATGAAAAATAAAAAGTTTATGACACTAGGGTTCGCATCAGTTGCAATCTCTATGGGGCTCCTTTTCTCTTCTTCTCTTTTTGCAGAAGTATCACAAAAAGAGAGTGAGGCTACACGCTTACAATCTCTTGCAAAATTTACTAAGGTTATCAGTATCGTTGAACAGTACAATGTTGATGATGTGACTATTGAAGAGTTAATGGATAAAGCACTAGATGGAATGATGAAGAACCTCGATGCTCACTCTAACTATCTTACAAAAAAAGATTATAAACGTTTAAAAGTACAAACAAGTGGGGAGTTTGGTGGTCTTGGTATCACTGTTGGTATGAAAGATGGAGCGCTTACTGTAATCGCACCAATAGATGGAACACCTGCTGATAAAGCTGGTCTAAAATCTGGAGATATTATCCTAAAAATAGATGATAAATCTACAATTAGTATGACAATTGATGAAGCAGTTTCATTAATGCGAGGGAAAGTTGGTGAACCAATTGATGTAACTATAGTTCGTAAAGGTGAAATAAAACCTTTAGTAGTTCATATTGTTCGTGGAAATATCACTATAGAATCTGTTCATGCTAAAACTATTGGTGATGATATACTTTACATCAGAGTTGCAAGTTTTGACAAAAAGGTAGCTACTGATGTATCTACAGAAATCAAAAAGAGAAAAGCAACAACTAAAGGAATTGTTTTAGATCTTAGAAATAATCCTGGTGGTCTTTTAGACCAAGCTGTTGACCTTGTTGATATTTTTGTTGATGAAGGAAAAGTCGTTTCTCAAAAAGGTCGCCATAAAAGTGATGCTAAAACTTATTCTGCAACTTCTAGTGCAACTTTAACAAAAGTTCCAGTAGTTGTCCTTATAAATGGAGGAAGTGCAAGTGCAAGTGAAATCGTAAGTGGTGCACTTCAAGATCATAAACGTGCAATTCTTGTTGGCGAGAACACATTTGGTAAAGGAAGTGTTCAAGTAGTACTTCCTATAACTGCAGATGAGGCTATCAAACTTACTATTGCTAGATACTATCTTCCAAGTGGAAGAACTATTCAAGCAGTTGGAGTAAAACCAGATATTGAAGTTCTACCAGGTGAAGTTAAAACTCACAAAAATGCATTTTCTATCAAAGAAGCTGACCTTAAAAAGCACCTTGAAGAAGAGTTAGAAAAAGTAGATGGTAAGAAAGATGACAAAAAAGAAGCAAAAAAAGCAGATACAAAAGAGAAAAAAGATATAATCACGCCAGAAATGATGACTAAGGATAATCAACTTAAATCAGCAGTTGATATTTTAAGAGCTTTAGTAATAACAAAAGGATAATGGTAATGACAACAGCAATAATAAATGTATCGCTTAAAGCGGGAGTTCTTGACTCTCAAGGTAAGGCAGTTCACCATGCACTAGACTCTCTTCACTTTGAAGGTGTAAGTGATGTTCGTGTTGGAAAGCAGATAGTTGTTAAACTTGATACAGATGATAAAACACAAGCAATGACTGAGGTTGAAAGAATGTGTGAAGAGATTTTGGCAAACACTGTAATTGAAGACTACAAGATTGAGTTAATCTAATGAAAGTAACTATACTTCAATTTCCTGGTACTAACTGTGAATATGACACACAACATGCCTTTGAAGAGTTAGGTGCTACTACTGAGATAGTATGGCACAAAGCTGAGACACTTCCATCTGATACAGATTTATTAGTTGTGGCTGGTGGTTTTTCTTATGGTGACTACCTACGTTCTGGTGCAATTGCAAAATTTTCTCCTGTTATGAAAGCTGTAACAATTTACGCTAACAATGGTGGAAAAGTTCTCGGTATCTGCAATGGTTTTCAAGTTCTAACAGAAGCTGGACTTCTTCCAGGTGCACTTAAGCGTAACGATGGTTTACACTTTATCTCTAAGCACCATACACTTAAAGTAGAAAATAACGATAATGTTTTTCTTGAAAAGTTGAATAATGGAGATATAGTAAACATTCCTATCGCACATCATGATGGGAACTACTTTATAGATCCTGATGGACTAAAAGAGTTATATGAAAATAATCAAGTTCTATTAACTTACTCAGATGCTAATGGTAATACACAAAACCCTAACGGAAGTGTAGACTCTATTGCAGGTGTTTGTAACAAGTCGAAAAATGTATTTGGTCTCATGCCTCACCCAGAGCGTGCTATGGAATTAATACTTGGTTCTGACGATGGTGTTAAAATGCTTGAAGGCTTTTTAGTATCGTGATAAAACTCCTTTTACTTACTCTTGTGTTCCTTTCATCACTTTATGCCAATAAAGTCATCTATCTTAGTTATGATGAAGTTCCACAGAGAGTAATAAAAGGTGAAATTTTCCCTCTTACATTAAAATCTCTTTCAACAGTTAGAGATGCTAAAAGAATTAAATACAAATTTTCTAATGCTAAAGGGATTAAGATGCTTACTTCTTATCCTCAAAGAGTTAAAAGAGGGAAGTACTTTTATGATACTTTCTATGCTATAACTACACAAAAATGGGCAAAAATCCCAGATGTAAATGCCACTCTTGACTCAGAAAAAGAGTACGAATCTACATTTATTTCAGGTGAAAAGCTCAATGTAATAGCACTTAATCCTAAAAAAAACTTTTCCAATATCATAGCCAATAGATTTGAACTTGCAGAGTATAAAACAACATCTTATGACTCTACAAATAACATTATTGTTTTTGTTGCCAATGCACAAAACTCTGATATAAAGGCCATACACTTTGAAGAAATTGAGAAACAAGGGATTGAATCTATTTCGGAGTCTCACCTTGATTCGAGAATAACTTACTTTTTAGTTATAGATAAAAAGATAGAAAACTTTACATTTACATATTTTAATCTTTTAAAAAATAATTTTTCTCAAATTACTATTCCTATAGTTGTCGATGATGATAGTGTTACAACTCAAAGCGACTTAAAACCTAAAGACCAATCTAAAGAGAGACTTAAAATGAGTATTGCAGGGGTAGTAGCCTTTGTAGCTTTTCTCTTTATTTTATGGAGAAGAAAATATATTTATCTTATTTTTCTGATCATTCCACTTGCTTATATTATATACTTAGCTATTCCAGATCAAGAAATTTGTATTAAAAAAGGTGCTCAAATTCGTCTTCTTCCTGTTGATAATGGGACTATATTTGAGACAACCGAAGTTAGATACACTCTACTTAAAGAGGGAAGTGTTCAAAACTTCATCAAAGTAAAACTACATAATGAAAAAATAGGTTGGGTGAAAAATGAAGATATTTGCTCAAATTAAGTGGCTTATCGCCACTATAATTATCTTCACATCTTTAGTGTTGATGATAGTACTTTATCCTGTAGTACCTAGACCTTATGCTAGGAAAACTTCTGCTTGGTTTATGCGTATACTTACTTTTTTCTCTACTGAAGTTGAAGGAAAAGAAGACCCTTCAACACAGATGTATCTTATAAATCATCAGAGTGACATTGATATAGCTATTATGGAAACAATATCAAAAAAAGACTTATCATGGGTAGCAAAAAAAGAGCTGTTTGATGTACCATTTTTTGGTCTTGCTATGAGTCTTCCAGAAGATATCCCAATAGAAAGACAGAGTAAAACATCTCTTTTAAGACTTCTTAAAAATGCAAAAGATAGGCTTAATAAAGGTCGTGTTATTACAATGTTTCCAGAGGGGACACGCTCACAAAATGGGCTTATGTTGCCTTTTAAAAATGGTGCTAAGGTTGTTGCTGATAAGTACCAACTAAAAGTTCAACCAGTAGTATTAATTCAGACTGCAAAATATTACAATATCAAAAAATTCTTTTATGATCCAGGAACTATAAAAGTTATTTTTCTTGACTCATTTATCGCTGATAAAGAAGATAAAGAGTGGCTAAAAGAGTTACGAATAAAAATGCAAAAGGTGTATGATGATGAGCTGGCAAACAATCCTAGCCATAGGTAGTGGAGGTTTTATTGGGGCTGTTCTTCGTGCTTACCTCAATGGAGTTATAAACTCTAAAGTACCTCATATTTTACCATTTGGTACACTTGGAGTGAATCTTCTTGGTAGTTTTATCATGGGTTCACTCTTCGCATACTTTATGTATACAAATCTACTCTCTATTCATATGAAATCATTTCTAACAACTGGACTACTAGGAGCACTTACAACCTACTCAACTTTTGCAATGGAGAGTTTTTTCCTGATTCAAGGTGGAAGCTTACTGCTTGCAGGATTAAATATTATACTAAATGTTTTTGGAACTATTTTTATGGCTAGTGGTGGTTACTATCTAGTCCAGTCAATCTTTAAATCTTAACAATCTCATCACTACACCACTGTGCTAAGTCAATATCATGAGTGATTAAAAGCATTGCAGTAGAATCTAAATGCTTCATCAACATCTTCATAACGTCTAACTGAATTACATTATCAAGAGCAGATGTAGGTTCATCTAAAAGTAGTAAGTCAGGTTTCATTAATATCGCACGTAAAATTGAAGCACGTTGAAGTTGACCACCTGAAAGTTCATGTGGTAGTTTCAAAAGAAGCTCATACTCTAAGTTGATAATTTTTAAATATTTGTGCAACTCATCGATGGGTGCTACATCTTCTATCTGGTTTAAAAGAGTATAACTTGGATGAAATGAACTATATGGATCTTGAAATACTTGAGAACATTTAGCACTTTTAATACTACCTCTAAATGGTTTTAAGTTTTTTAAAATCAACTCAAAAAGTGTACTTTTACCCGCTCCACTCTCACCAACTACAGTCTTAATCTCACCTTTTTTTAAAGTGATATTAAAATTTTCAAAAAGTAAATTCTCTTTTGTATAACCAAAAGAGAGATTCTCAACTTCTAAAAGATAGGACAAAACTAACTTTTAGTAAGTGAACTATAAGTACGAACTAACTCTTTATATAGAACATCTGGTTTTATATCACCGTTCTCTTTCCATATACGAGTCATAACAATATTATCCTCTTCACCGTTCCACACTTTAATGTAAGACCCATCTTTATATCCATGGTCTTGACGGAACTGGTTTAGAATATTTTTACCAACATAGAGACGATATAGTGATTCTAAATCTAGTCCGCTCATAATAACTAAATCAAAAAAGTCTGATAAAAGTACTTCAAGTTCTAATGTCTCTTTTGAAATAGCAAGTCTTATCAAAGACTCAACTTTTGCAATAACATCATCTTGCTTAGCAAAATGCTCTTTAGTAACATCAACCTTCGAGAAAGATTCTAAATCAGAAATATTAAGTGCTAAATCTTCTATACCACCTTTCATTTCTAATGCATAATGCTCAATAGCTAAACTCATGATAAAGTGCCATACATCAACTACTTCTATCTGATGGTTTGCCCAGTCTGGTTCTTTATCTATAGCCTTCCAGTGTTTCCACGAAAAACTATCAACCATCTCTGCACACTCCATATAAATACAACGTCTCCAGTTAATAGTTTTACCATTTTTAGTAAGACCCTTTGTCCATTCTTCACCATTAGTAGCATCGTTTAACTGGTTTTGAAGCTGAAGCATCAATAATATTTTATCCATAAGGCATAACTCACTTTTTATTTAGTTTTTTATATATTTATTTTATCTAATATGCTAGAATTACTTACTTAAAAAGAGAGATTTATGAAAAGAATTAACTGTAGAAGATGTCAGCACTATTTTGTAACTTGGGAAGCAACAAAGCCACACGGCTGTAGAGCTTATGGTTTTAAGTCGCCACAAATTCCTTCACTAGTAGTTTTTCAAAGTAGTGGAAGTGATTGCTCTATGTTTATTCAGAAACCTCTGGCCAAATAAGCTTTTTACCAAATCCCAAAGAGTTATCTGTCATTTTAAAACTATCAACTTTGATCTGCCATAATTTCGGTACTAATGCTAAAGCATAGGGAAATGTTTTAAAGTATAAAAGCTTTAATCTATTTTCATAAAGCTCTCTAAACTTTCCTTGAAACTGTAAGCCTTTGATTTCACCTACTTTTTTTGTCTCAAGTAAAATATTTCCAGCTATATTTTGATTTTTATTTATATGTCCAATATGTATAGTGTCTAAGGAACTAGCTACTACGAAGCTTTGCGATGAAGCATCATAAGCATAAAAAAGGCTACAAACACTTAGCTCATTTTCATAACTTGTTGCAAGACTCATCACATGATGATTATTTATAAACTCTTCTATGTTTTCTAAAGAAGAACTCATTTATTACATTTTAAAAAGAATATTTTCTAAATCTATATCACTTTTTACATCATACTTATCTAACATCATCTGACCAATATCATCAGCTCTAAGAGACTCATACATATCGCTAGGATTTGTCATATTGTAATAGCTTTTAAAAAATTCTAAAATTATTTCTAGTTTATTCTCTCTGATACTCATCTTTTTATGTTCTTTATACTCTGCCCAATCAATTCTTACCAATATTTTTCCTTCTAGTTTCAAGAGCATTAGATAATCTCTTAATTACTTCTGACATTTTAGCAGATGATATGGCAAAATTCAAGCGCATATACCCACTTCCCTCTCGTCCAAAACTAAGACCAGCATTTAGACCAAGTTTTGCTTCTTTTATAAAGAATTCTCTTAGCTCTTTATCTTTTAAGTTCATTCCATCACAATCCAACCAAGCTAAGTAAGTTCCCTCAATAGGTGTGATTTTTATAAACTCCGGATATGCTAAAGTGAGTTTTTCTAAACTTTTATAATTTTTATATAGATGAACTTTCAGTTCTTCTATCCACTCTTTACCATTGAGATAAGCACTCTCAAACGCCACATGAGAAAGAACTGCCCCTTGTGCAAAATGCACTCTATCATAAGCAGTAGCAAATCTTTTCTTCAACTCTTCATTTTGTACAACAACACTACTCATAGCAAATCCGGCCATATTAAAACTCTTACCAACACCAATGGCACTTAGAGTTATATCTCTTGCCTTGGCATTCAGTGAAGCAAAAGGTATATGTACATTTGGAGAGTAGACCAAATCAGAGTGTATCTCATCCGCAAAGACAACTATATTGTACTCTAAACAGACTTCTAAGATAGCTTCAAGCTCATCTCTATGCCATACTCTCCCAACAGGGTTATGAGGAGAACAGAGGAGTAGAAGTCTAGTATCTTTATCTATCTTTGCTTTTAAATCTTCAATATCAAAAGTATAAGTTCCATCATCTCTTTTTTTGAGAGGATTTTTAACAAGTTTTCTATCAAGATTTAATACACTATGAAAAAATGGTGAATATACCGGCGTTTGAACGATGACACCCTCACCTCGTTTACTGAAGGCTTCTATAGCTACACTCATTGAAGCAACAACAGAGTGTGAGTAAAACATATCTTGGCGTTTAAAGACAACATTATGTTCTTTCTTCATCCACTCTATCTGAGCGTTGAAAGCTGAGTCAGGTACCTCTTCGTACCCAATAATAGGATGTTGTAGTCTCTTAGTTACTGCATCTAAAACAAAGGCTGGAGTATCTATATCCATGTCAGCAACCCATACTGGCTCTACATCTGTAGTACCAAAAAGTTCTTCTCTTAAAGTGTATTTTTCTGCATTTGTATCTTTCCTACAAGCACTTACAGAGAAGTCATATTTCACTTCTTTTTCCAAACACTTACTTCAGAGATAGTATGTTGAAACTTTCTAGCTGTCTCCTTAATGACAAAATCTAAATCTTGAGTATGCACTAAGTCAAACTTATCAGCTAAAATCTTATTAAGAGAATCAAGTGTTTTGATCTCTACTCCGTTTTCATCTGTGTATCCACCAAGCCAGAACTCTTTAGCAGTTGAACTCTCTTGCCAAGTGTATGGTGAAGTTATCACTAAAATTCCATCATCATTTAGTCTCTCATCTATCGTATCTAAAAAAAGTCTTGGATTATAAAGTCTATCTATAAGATTTGTAGCCATAATCAAGTCATAAGATTTGAAGTTTTCTTTCATATTACAAGCATCACCCTGCCAAAAAGATACTTTTTCTTTTAAGTTTTCATACACTAACTCTTCTATCGTGACTTTTTTATTCTGCTGAATTTCACCCTCATTCTTTGTGCTAAACGCTACATAACCATCACTTTTGAGTTTTGCACCAACCTGAACAAAACGTACAGAAAAGTCTATACCTTCAACAGAGTCAAACTCTTTTGCTAACTCATAAGTAGCGCGTCCTGTTGCACATCCTAAGTCTAATGCCTTCGTTTTATTTATTGCAAAAGATGCAGCTACTCTAGCTGTACTTATTGCAAAGTTCTCAACACCAAAGTGTGTCTCTCCATATTGAAATTCACAATACTGTGAAACTAACTCATCACTCTCATAAATATCACTCAAATTCTCTTCCTTTTTATTACTTATTACATATCTAAATCCAGCATTTTGGTAAAAATGTTTTCTAAATGCATATCTTGAATACTTTGTTATAAGATTTCCACTACTAGCCCATGAAGAGCCTAATATCAAGGCATGTTTCTCATCAAATGTTGGCACAGAGAAGTCATCATATGCCTCATGAACTTCAAATCCTTTAAAGCCTCTTATAGGTGTTCTACTCCACTGCCATACATTTCCAACAATGTCATAAAGACCATTAAACGAGAACTCATTTACAGGACAAGCACTTGCATAATGATAGAAGTTCAAGTTAGCCCTACTCTCATGAAACTCTGGTATATCTTCAAGAGTTGCATAATCATAAAGTACTCTGTACTCAGCTTCACTTGGAAGAGAGTAGAGAGTTTTTTCCTTTTTACTCTTATATCTACAGAATGCTTCTGCTTCAAGTGCATTAACATCAACAGGCCAGTCGTAAGGCATATCTATTATCTTACTCAGTGTTCTATATCTGTAAACGCCAGACTCCTGCACCCAAAAGCTCGGTTTATCTGCCTTTGAAAACTCTAAAAAAGCTAAACCCTCTTCATCCCAAAACTCTTTGTTTTCGTAACCTTTGGCGTTTACAAACTCCATAAACTCGCCATTACTTACTAAGTATTTTGAAGCCTTAAAACTCTCAACACTCTCTTGGTAAACTCCATACTCATTATCCCAACCATAAAGTTTATGAGATTTATCAACCCCTAGTTTTATTTTTTTTGCATCTATCTCTACCATCTCATTTTGAGGATGCTCAGAACTAATACTGCACGATGGAAAATCCGCTGACTCTTTAATGAGTTCAATAGGCATTTGACGGTGAAGAACAAGTGATGTCTCGATATGTATACGTTCATGCTCTATTCCCATCAAAATAATCCACATAGGGGAATCTTCTGTGATTGGAAGAGTAAGAGGAAGTGTCATAATAAGAGAATCAATGATCTCTTTTACACTATTTCTGTATTCTCTTACCTCAGAGACTTTTGGCCAAGAGTATCTCTCATTGTCCATATCATCCCAGTCCATTTCATCTACACCAACAGCGAAGATTGACTCAAAACTAGGGTTGACTCTCTCATTTATAATTTTCATATTTACTAACTTGTTTATAAAAAAAGTAGCAGTATGTCCAAAATAAAATATCATAGGATGACGAGTGATCTCAGATTTTTCATAAAAGACAGTATCATCTTTTAAAACTTTAAAAACTTTTTCATACAGTTCATAAGTATTATGAAAATACTCTTTTATCTCTTGACGTTTAGAATCGATGCTCTGACCATCTAGCAGTACAGAATATTTACTAAGTTTACTCAAAAAAATAGCCTTTTAATTTGTTATAATGATTATATGCAAATTATTCAAAGTAAATTATTAAACAAGCTTTCTGGTATCACGCACGGATTTACAACTAAGAAAGAAGGTAACTTAGCGTTTCATGTTGAGGATGAGGAAAAGAGAGTCCTCTTAAATCATACAAAATTAGCATCATTAATGAACTATAAAAGAGAAACACTTGTTCATATGAAACAGATTCACTCTAATGATGTAAAAGTCATCACTAAAAATGATAACTTTCAAAATCCTCCTACTTGTGATGCACTTATTACAGATAAACGCCAGATTCCCCTTATGGTCATGGTTGCAGACTGTTCTCCAATACTTTTTTACGACTCAAAAAAAGATGTTATAGCCGTTGCTCATGCTGGAAGAGCTGGAGCATTTAACAACATAGTAAAAAATGTACTACAAACTTTTAAAGATGAGTACGACTCGGCTATGAATGATATTTATGTAAGTGTTGGGACAAGCATTGGCGAGTGTTGTTATGAAGTTGGAGAAGAGATTTACAAAGAAGCAAAAAGTTTAGGTTTAGAGTATTCCATATCTTATAGAGAAAATTCTTACTACTTAAATGTATCAAAAATTCTACACCAACAATTAATTGATGCTAAAATAAAAGAGTCAAATATTGAGTTTAGTAAAGAGTGTAGTTCTTGTCATGAAAAATATTTCTCTTACAGAGGTGAGGGAAAGACAGGGAGGTTTTCTGCTGTTATTTATCTTAACTAAATCTCATAAAATGAAACTTGATAAGAGTTGTCAAGTTCTGAAAGTTTTATATTAAAAGTTTCTCTAACTCTCTCTTGCATATCTGCCCAAAATGAGTCTAAAACAGCACTAGCACCTACATTTTCATTTGGCACAAATAGTTTACCTTCTAGTGCTTCAATGATATCTAAAACAACTATTTCATTAGCACTGCGAGAGAGTTTATAACCACCATTTACACCGCGAATACTTACAACTAAACCACTTTTTTTAAGTGTTGAAAGAATCTGTTCTAAATATCCATGAGAAATTTGAGTCGATGCAGCTATCTCTTTAATCTGCATCAGTTTTTTTGGAAAAGTCGAGAGTGCATACATAGCTGCTATGGCATATGTACCCTTAGTCGAGATACTTACCATCTAAACAAATCGCTTATATAGATGATAAACTTCACAGCCAAGACAGTAAGAAAAAGCCACTTCTAAAACTATACAAATAGCTAAAATCCCACTCAAAGTATAAAGTGCGATTTCAAGTCCTAAAAGGCTTGAAATTGATATTACAACAGTGAAAATAAGACCAAAATAAGATGCTAACCTTTTAGGTGCAATGTCTTCCATTCTTGTCTGGATACTTAAAAGTTCTTTTGTTTTTCGTGAGAGCATAATAAGAAGACTATAGTTTCTATTAATAAAAATTCTTGTTATAAAGTCAAATACTAAAAAAAGAATTATTGCACTATTTTGAGTTAGTAAAAAAAGCATAAAGACTAAACCTACATAAAATGAATTTATACGAACTATATTTGCATCAATTAGTTCAAATGAAATGGGACAAGATTTTGCACTCATAATGACTCTCCTCTATGAGACTTCTTGCACAACCTAGATATAACTCAAAGGAGTAAGAAGTAGTAAGATAGTGCAAAATAAATTTTTATGCATAGCCACAGCTAAGGATAAAATATTTTTTTGTGCTAGGTTGCTACTTCTAACTCCTCCCTACGGGCACTTTGGAGAGAGCTTTACTCTTCGTTAGATAACCTTCACCATAGCTATGGCTATGCTGAAGAACATCTGCCTTGATTAAAAACTCTCTCTAAAGTGTTGAGATATATCTAGGTTATGCAAGAAGTCTCTTTTTTTTATAATAATAGAGAAGTTTGATTTAAAAGTCAAGTAAACTAAGCAGTTTACTATGGTATTAGCCATTTATGACTTTAGCAAGTTGTAGAGGCAGTAAGCCTAAAGACTCTTCTACAAGTTTAGTATTACCATGAGTAATGAATGAGTCTTCATACTCAAAGCTTTTTACTTCTATATCTAGAATTTTCTCTTTAGCTAAAAACTCTAAAATAGCAGACCCAACACCACCCATTTTCGAGCTATCAGAAAAGATAAACCATTTTTTATGTTTAGTGCTTAGTTCTCTAAGCATACCTTCATCAAGTGGTTTTACAAAACGTAGGTCAAGCATACTTGGTTTATCATCAACTAAAAGAGAGGTCTCATAAGCACGACCTACACCATTACCATAACCGATAAAAAGAGTATCACTTTCATTTGAGACTAAAAGCTGTGACTTTCCTAACTCAAATCGAATAGACTCCGGTAATGTAGTAGGAGTAAAAGAACCCCTTGGGTAACGAATAGAACAAGGATGGTTATACTCCGCTGCAAATGCCATTGCTTGATGAAAACTCTTCTCATCACGAGGAGCAAAAAGTGTCATATTAGGAATGGCTCTTAAAAAAGATATATCAAAAACACCTTGGTGTGTTTCTCCATCTTCTCCAACTATCCCAGCACGATCTAGTGCGAAGACTACAGGTAGATCCATCAAACAAGTGTCATGAATAACTTGGTCAAATCCGCGTTGTAAGAATGTAGAGTAAATAGTACAAAAAGGTTTAAAACCTTCTTTTGCTAAAGCACTCATAGATGTTACAGCATGCTGTTCAGCAATCGCAACATCCCAAAATCTATTTGGATATTTTTCAAGTAGTTCACTGAGTCCTGTTCCACTTGGCATTGCTGCTGTTGCACCTACTATTTTGTCATTCTTCTCAGCTAGGTCTAGAAGTATTTCAGTATATATTTGAGTTGCACTTTTAGTAGAAGATTTTTTAGCACTTTTTCCATCACTTAAATCAAAAGGACCAACACCATGCCACTTCTCTTCTTTACCTTCAGCAATATCATAACCTTTGCCTTTAGTAGTTTGACAGTGAATAATAACTGGCTGACCAAGATTTTTTGCTTTTTCAAATATTTCAATGAGTTGAGTAAGATTATGCCCATCAACAGGGCCAATATAGTTAATCCCCATCTCTTCAAAAAGTATCCCTGGAGTTATGAGTTTAAGACCTTCTTCCATACGTTTTGCTATGTAGTGAGCACCCTCTCCAAAGTTATCGACAAAACTCTCTGTATTTTTTCTAAAACGTTGGTAAAAAGGTGAAGCCATTGCAGAACTTAACATTCTGCTTATGGCTCCTATTGGCTTAGCAATACTCATTTCATTATCATTTAAAATAATAATTAAAGGATATTTTCTATCCCCAAGCTCATTAAGTGCTTCATAAACCATACCAGCAGTCATAGAACCATCACCAATCATCACAACAGGTATTCGACTCTCTTGCTCGCCTTTTAGTGCAATGGCTTTAGCTGCACCAACACCTAAGGATATAGAAGTTGAACTATGTCCAGCGACAAAGTAGTCATCATCACTTTCACTAGGTTTTGTATAACCACACATCCCATTAAATTGGCGAAGAGTGTCAAACATATCCCATCTATCAGTTAAAAGTTTATGTGCATATGATTGATGGCTCACATCAAAGATAAAAGGATCTTTTTTAGAGTCAAATACTTTATGCATAGCTACAATAAGCTCAGTAGCACCAAGTGTTGAACTTAAATGTCCACCATTTTTACTCACAACTCGAAGAATCTCTTCTCTAATATCTTGACATATTTTTTCTAATTCAGCAATATTTTTGTTTTTTATATTCATATTATTTTACTCACTTAATGCCGTGCGTTTTACTCTTTGAAATCTTTTACTTATCTGTGCATCTATATTTCCAGCATCACTTATAACTATGACACCACCCTCACTAACAGCAGAGTCTGAAATGATACTAATATGTTCTTGTTTTCCAACATGCTCTGAAAGTGCTCCATGATTTTTAGGGTTAACTTTAAGAGTCACTTTGGATGCACCTTGTAGGTCATTTAAAAGTTCATCACTTAAAACCTTAGCTATTTCATTAGAACTTTCACTTAATTCAACTTGTACAACTTCATGTGCTATATCAACAGCTGCTCTTACTAAATCAGACTTAATAGCTTCTAGTGCACTTTCAAACTCTTTTGCACTTGTTTCTATCTTACTAATAGACTCACCAAACATTTGGACACTACTATTTAACTGTAACTCTGAATCAGTTAATGCTTTAGCTACACCAGCTTCTATTCCCTCTGCAAAAGCATCTTCTTTTGCTTTTACTAAAGAGAGTTCGTACTCTTCTTCTTTACTTTCAAGCTTCATCTGTAACTTAATGAAGTTCGAAGACATCTCATCTGTTTTTTGCATTAAAGATTCGATAAGAGATTCTTTAGAACTACTGCTAAGAGCACTAGAATCAACCTCAGTTACTTTTTGCTTTACTGGTTCTTGTGTGACTAATGAACTTTCAGCTTCAACTTCATCAGAACTATTACCAAGGGCAATAACTTTAAAATTATATTTACCAACATTATGAGACTCTAGTCTATTTTTTGATATTACACTTGCCATCAGTTACTCTATCATCTCTTCAGTAGATCCCATCTGAATAGCTCCACTCTCAGCAAGACCATTAACAACTTCAACAATTTTACGTTGTGCAGTTTCAACATCTTTCATTTTAACAGCACCAAGGAACTGCATCTCTTCTTCAAAGGCATCACGAGCACGTTCACTCATTGCAGAGAAGAACTTCTCTTTTAACTCTTCTGGAGAAGATTTAAGAGCGAGCATTAACTCGGCCTTATCAACAGCTTTAAGTGTTTCAGTAATCGCAGTTTTATCTAAACTCACCATATCTTCAAATGTAAACATCATCTCTTTAATGAGTGTTGCAAGCTCTTCATCAACTTGTTCAATATTTGAAAGTGTAGCTTTAGAGCTTTTTGCACCAAGACGGTTAAATACATCAGCAACAGCACGAGGTCCACCAACTTCAACTTTATAAGAAGCTAGAGACTCTAGTTTGGACTCTAAGACTGCTGAAACACGCTTAATCACTGATGGAGATATATCACCAAGTCTAGCCATACGCATAGCTACTTCACTTCTTAAATCATCAGGAAAGAACTGTAGGGTGTCAGCAGCTTCAGTAGCATCCATATGCGCTAGGATAAGAGCAATAGTCTGAGGATGCTCATGCTGGATAAAGTCTGAAAGTTGCTGTGGTTTAATTTTAGAAAGATATGCGAAGTTTTGAGTATCTTGCATATTTTTACTAAGCTTATCAAGAACTTTTTTAGCCTCTTCTGGCCCTAGTGTACGGTAAAGGAGTTCACGTGCATACTCCATACCACCTGCTGTAAGATATTGACCAGATTGAAATATAGCATGAAACTCTTCAAGTATTGCAGTCGCTACACCTCTATCAACAGTAGTGTTTTGAGCAATATACTTTGATATCTCAGTAATAGATTCTACACTCATTGCAGAGAAAATTCCTGCTGTAGTCTCTTCACCTAACTGTAGGAGAAGAATAGCTATCTTTTCTGACATATTCATTTCATCAAATATTGCTTGTTGTTGTTGATTTAAAGCCATTTCTTATCCTTACTAGCTTGATGTTCGAGGAAGATTAGCATCTGCTTCTTCTACTAAAAGTGCTTGAAGAAGCGACGCGATATCTTCAGGTGCCTCATCTGCCATGTTTCTAACTTTATCAAGAATAACTTCATATTTAAGTTCATCTTCATTAAAGTTCTCACCCACACCTAACTGGTCTTCAACTTTTTTACGCATCTGTTGAACTTTTTCTACTAAATCTTCTTCTTCATCATCATCAATAGCTAAAATTGGTGTTGCAAGTTCTTCTTCATCTTTAGATATTTCAAGCATTTTTCCAGCAAAAGGAGAGATAACTTTTTTGTAAAGAATAAGAAGTAAAATGAGTACGAAAATATACTTAAATACCCCAGAAAAAGGTGCAATATAAGTAGCTATAAACTCTTTACTCTGTGTCACACCATCAATTGCAGGAGCAGTCTTACTTCTATCAAACTGAAGGTTTTGTACACTTATAACATCACCTCTATCTTGATTAATTCCTATAGCACGACTTACCAAAGATGTTAAAGCATTTAAATCACTCTCATTTAAAGCGACATACTCAACATCGTTACTAGCTTCACCATTTTCATCAATCTTTATCTTGTATTTACCATCAACTATAACTGCCGCAGTTATACGTTTAATTCTTGCAAACTGACTTTTTGTTGTGCTAACAGTCTTACCAATCTCGTAGTTAGTTGTACCTGTATTTTTAGAGTATGATTCTGTTGTTTTATTGCTTGAGAGCCCTTTTACCGGTCCTATATTACTAACAGTCCCCGGTACTCCACCAACTTGTTCTGGTGTGCTACCTTCTCTTTTTTCTTCACTTACCTGCTCACTTCTTACAACATTTTCGGGATCGTAAGTCTCGCTTGTTGAGTTTTTTACCGAAAAATCAAACTCAATGGTAACTTGGGCTACAACTTTCTCTGCACCACCAACAAAGGGAGATATTACCTTTAAAATTTTTGCTTGTCTTTTTTTCTCTTCTTTATTTTTATAATGCTGTTGGGATAAGGAGAGTTCACTCATCTGTGCCATTTCATCTTCATCACCTAGAGTATTTCCATCACTACTTACAAGCATAACATTTGATGCTGTAAGTTTTGGAACAGCTGCTGAAACAAGATTTTTGATACCACGAATTTGCTTAGGAGAAAGCTTTCTTCCCTCTTTCATTTCTACCATAATAGAGGCAGTAGGAAGAATTTCTTTTGCAACAAACAGTGTCTCTTTTGGAAGTGCCAAACTCACACTAGCCGATTCAATTGGGCCTAGGGAGTTAATAGTTCTAGAGAGTTCACCTTCAGTAGCCCGAAGAAATTTTACTTTTTGGTCAAAAGATGTAGCCCCAAACTCTTGTGTATCAAAGAGTTCAAAACCAACACCTTTATCATTTGGAATTCCTAAAGATGCGATAGAAATTCGCTCTTTATAAACGACATTTTTAGGAACTTTTATAACATTGTTCTCTTCTAAAATATATGGTATATTATCTGTTTCTAACTGTGTAACCACCTTAGCAGCATCAGAAGAAGAGAGTGCACTAAAAAGTACTTCATAACTATTTTTCTCATTTTTAGAGCCCGTAAAGACAACTAAAAATATCAAAAATCCTACTATCCCTACAATTGCCCCTGCGATAATAAGTCGCTGCTGCTTAGTAAGCTTTTCATAAAGAACAACAAGTTGTGAAAAAAGTACTTTAAAATCCATTAATCTCTCATATTAAAAATTTATAATAGTTCAGTAGCTAGTTCAAAAAAACGATCATTTTGAACTGGTGTTCCAACAGTTACACGTATAGCATTCATTCCATAACCGCTTAAATCCCTTACAATCATTCCTCTGTGTAGCAAGTCCGCTGCTAACTTAGAAGAGTTCTGATTGTCATTTAAACATAATGTTACAAAGTTTGTATAACTCTCTATTATATCTATTTTTTGCTTAGTTACAAACTCTTTATAACGATTCATCTCATCAAAACATAAAGAGACACTATCGTTGACAAATTCTTCATCCTCTAAAGCTACTGATGCCGCTTCAAGAGAGAGGGTTGTAATGTTAAAAGGGGGACGTAATTTGTAAAGTTCTTTAATAATTTTTGAATCTGCTATTCCATATCCAATACGCATTCCACCAAGGCCATAAGCCTTTGAAAATGTTCCCAAATATATTACATTATTAAATCTAGCAACTAACTCTTTTGGCGATACACTTTTTGTCTTATCTTTAAATGCTGCATACTCCATGTAAGCACCATCAACTACAACTAATGTCTCTTCATCAATTTTCTCAATAAACGCTATCATATCAGCCGCATTAATAGCATCACCCGTAGGATTATTGGGGGTACAAAGAAAGATGATAGAAGGTTTTTCTTTCTTATATAGCTCATAAAACTCATCTAAATTATGTTCTTGTGAAGCAGTTCTTACAATCTCGGCACCTACATGTTTTGCATAGATTTCATACATAGCAAATGTGACAGAGTTAATAAGAACTTTAGAGCTAGAGTCAGCTTTGGCATGCATAATAAACTCTATAACTTGATCACTTCCACTTCCAATGATTAAATTATCTTGTTCGATTTCAAACTTTTTTGTAAGTGCTAGTTTTAACTTTGTCATACTATCATCAGGATAAAGTGCCATATTTGCCACTATTTTACTGACTGCTTCTTGCACCTTTGGTGAGCATCCATTTGGATTTTCATTTGAAGCTAGTTTTACAATATCTTTTGGCTTAATTCCAAACTCTCGAACTACCAGTTCAATTGGTTTGCCAGCCTCATATGTTTTTATATTTTCTAATTTTTTATTAAAGTTCATTTTTCGCCTTTACTATAGGATTCAAGCCAATTGCTATCCATTGTCTTATTATTCGCCTTTAACATAACTTCCAAGCCATGTAACTTCGCCCTCATGTTTTCCTAATACTTTTTGAATTTTTTCTTCATCAATATGACCAAAGAAATCTATATAGAACCAGTAGTCAAAGCCACCATCTTTATCTTTTGATGGACGAGACTCAATTTTAGAGAGGTTGATATTTTCTTGATTAAAATCGTGTAAGAAGTTTACAAGTGCACCAGCTTCAACTGCATCATTTAAACGTACCAGTATAGATGTTTTATCATCTCCACTTATTGCATTTTTAAAGTCACTTAAAATTACAAAACGAGTAGCATTATCATGCTCATCTTCTATATTTTCAAACATAGTTGGGACACCATAAAGTTTTGCCGCAATATGAGAACAGATTGCAGCTGAACTCTCATCTGATGCCGCTAAAATAGCAGCTTTCGCAGTTGATTCAACAGGAATAAGTTCTATATCATTAAGTCCATGCTCACTTAAGAACTCTCTACACTGTCCAAACCCTTTATCTTTAGAGTAGATTTTTGTAACATTTTCTAGTTTATCTGCTTTTGTAGCAAATGCTACATGAATAGGCATATAAAGTTCAGCTACTATTTTTACTGATGATTTTGCTAGTAAATCAAGTGTTTCACCTACAATTCCATCACGTGAATTTTCAATAGGTACCACACCAAATTTAGCACGTTTTGATTCAAGTGTTTTAAAAACTGTTTCAATTGAGTTAAGAGAAAGATACTCGCTCATAGCTCCAAAACGACTCTCTGCTGCTTGATGAGTAAAGCTACCTTCAGGTCCAAGATATGCTATTCGTTCTGGTAGTTCTAAGTTACGTGAGACTGCAAAAATTTCCAAGTAAATAGCTTCAATAGCACTAGTGTTTAAGAGCCCCTTACTCAGTGTTGTCAAACGCTCAATAATCGCTTTTTCACGTTCAGGTCTATATATTGCACCACCTGTATCACTCTTTATCTCACCAACTCTCTCAACAACATTCATTCTAGCGTTTAAGAGCTCAAGTATCTCGTTATCAATGTTGTCGATTGCATCTCTACAATCATCTAAAGTTTTCCAGTCACTTTTATTACTTTTCATCTTTTCCCCTTTCACTCTAAACTAATTTTTTGAGTATCTCATGCATATCTGCATAAATACTGTCTGGTTTCAAATCATCTCTTAAAAATGGAACTATTTCTTTGGCTGTTCTATATTTACCACTTGTAACAAAAACTGTCTCCATACCTAACTCTTTTGCTCCACCTAAGTCACCTTTGACATCATCACTAATCATAATAATTTTCTCAAAACTAGCTTCGCTATTTTGTTTTTGAAGTAGGGTCAGTCCTTCGTTATAAAATGATACACTAGGTTTACCAACAACCTCATATGAGACACTTGTAGCAAACTCAAGGAGTTTTAGTACCGCTCCAACACCAGGATAACGTTTAGAATTTTTTGCATAGATAGCTGTTTCATGCATACCTACAAGCGAAGCTCCATCTAGTATAAAACCTATCATCTGAGCATATTCATCTGCATTAAAATCTTCTTTTATTGCGATAAGAACTGTTTTTGGGTTTATAAAGTCCAGCTTATATCCCATAGAGATAAGAGTCTCTAAAAATGCAGGTGCACCATAAGCTGCTACAGCATCTTTTGAAACCCTTGATTCTAGTAACATTAAAGGGTCTAAATATTTGTCAAAATTAAAATTAAAACCTATAGAGTTCAAAAATTTATGAAAATCGTGAGAGGCTGTCTTAGTGTTGTTTGTAACCACCATATAGGGAGTATTCTCAGCGTTTAGCTTATCAATAAACTCTATACTTCCTCTTATAGGTGACTTATCTTCATCACTTATTAAAGTTCCTTGAACATCTATGAAGTACAAAATTTAACTCTCTAAAAACTCTTGCTCAAGAGCAATTAAATCTTCAAAAGTTTCACGTCTACGAATAAGTCTATCCTCATTACCCTCTAATGCAACTTCAGCACTACGTCCACGAGTATTATAGTTACTTCCCATTCCAAAGCCATAAGCTCCTGCACTATGAACAACTACTAAGTCATTATGAGCTAAAGGTGGAAGGGGATAGTCTTTTGCAAAAAAGTCTCCACTCTCACAAACTGGACCAACAATATCCACTAGACGAGTCTCTGCAGTTGAGTCAGTTAGCGCTTCTATCTTATGATAAGCGCTGTAAAGTGCTGGACGCAAAAGGTCATTCATCGCACCATCAATCACAACAAATGTTTTCTTTGAATTTTGTTTTTCATAAAGAACTCTACTTACAAAGTATCCTGCATTAGCAGTTAAAAAACGTCCTGGTTCACAAAGAATAGTTAAGTCAAGTGCATTAAGTGTCCCTAAAATTGCTTGTGCATAATCATAAGGTTTAATAGTAGTCTCATCATTATATTTGATGCCAAGTCCACCACCAATATCAAAGAATTTTAACTCAATTTGAATACCAGCTAAAGAGCGAACTAAGTCAGCTACTATTTCAGAAGCTTCTCTAATTGGGTCAAGCTCTGTAAGCTGAGAACCAATATGGAAGTGAATTCCAACTGGATCTAGGTGCTCAGAGTTATTTGCCATAATATACATACGTTTAGCAGTCCCTAAATCAACTCCAAATTTATTATCATGAAGACCTGTTGAGATGTATGGGTGTGTTTTAGGATCAATATTTGGATTTACTCTCACACTAATACGAGAGACTTTACCTAGTTTTTTAGCCATCATTTCTACTCGTTCTAACTCGGCAGCACTTTCCACATTAATATACAAAATATCTTTTTCAATTGCTTCTGTAATTTCATCATCTGTTTTACCAACACCAGAAAATATAATTCTATATGCCGGTATTCCAGCAAGAAAGGCACGTCTAACTTCGCCAATAGAGACACAGTCAGCTCCACTGCCCATCTTTGCAAAATGCTTTACAACACTAAGGTTAGAGTTCGCTTTTACTGCATAAGCTAAAATAGATTTTCGTCCTTTAAAAGCTTCTTTTAGTTCATTATATTGAGCTGTCATATGGTCAAAGTCGTAGATATATAGAGGTGTTTTGTATTTACTAGTTAAGTTTTTAAAATCAATCATAAAATTTCCAAATTCTTTTTAAATGATTTTATCTAAAATGTGCTTATAAGTGTGTTAAGCCCTATCTTTGTAGTATCGATACTGACGAAGGGCAATAAAAAAGAGTAGCACAATAGGGAGAATAATCCCTATTTCACTAGGTATTGTTTTCGTATCAGAGAGTTTCATGAGTACGAATAATAGTGCCCAGATTAGTAGTGTAGAGAGGATAGCTCCAAAGCTAAATAATGAAACATTTAAAAATCTCACACTCATTGGAACAAAGAAGAAGATGATAATAATCAATAATGGAGCAAAAAAAGGATATATAAATATTTTGTATAGTGCTCCTTTAATCGTACTTGTATTTATATTTTGCTCATCTAAAATAAAAATTGCGTCAAGTGCATCACCAATTGTAAAATCAACTCTTCCTTCATAAACTTGATCAAGAATTTTAGGTTTAAACCCGTGTAGAATTTTCAATCCTTCACCTTCGGAAACCTCTATTCCATGAGAGGTAGAAGTTAAATCATCTGGTTTAGTAATAATATCTGCATGATTTATATACCAGGAGTCATCTCTATAGATGGCTAATTTAGCAATTAAAACTTCTTTCAAAGAACCTTTTTTTACACTAAAAAGACGAATATTTTCTGCTCTTTGTTGTAATGGAATCATTTTAGAAAAATATACAAACTGTCCTTTATATGTAAAGAAAAGGTCTCTAGTGGGACTCAGATACTGTGAATTTTGACGAATATTTGATGCAAATTCATTTGCATGAGCAAAACTTGAAGAAGTGTGTAATCCAATAAATAACATAATTATAAATGTCGACACAACCATAAAAGGTCGTAAAACATCCATTCTAGAGTACCCTAAAGAGAAGAATGAGACTAATGCATTTGAACGGATGAGATATATTTTTGTACTTATCATCGCAAAAACTAGTGCCATTGGTAAAATCATATCAATCGCAAAAAAACTTTTGTAAACTAAGTAAATAACCAAGAGGTTAGCTGATTTTGGAAGAGAGTCTATATTGCCCATATAGTCAAAACCTACCATAAAAAGAACTAATGCTCCTAGTATAATAGAGAAGTATTTTAAATAATGATATGCTATATATCTAAACGCTAGCATTAGATTTCTTTTGGTGCAGTTTTTTGTGAAAAAAGAGAACTTGTATCTTCCATTGAGTTTTCTAAAAGAAACTCTATTGCCTTACAGGATTTTGCTATCCACTCTGGAAGGTAATCCTCTTGTATTTTTGAAAATTCACCTAAAACATAAGAAGAGACTTCACCCTTATGTTCAGGCTTTCCTATACCTAACCGGACACGTATATATTCACGGGATATATGTGAGTCAATGGATTTAAGTCCATTGTGTCCACCATGACCTCCAGCCATTTTAAAACGAAGCGCACCAAATGGAAGATCTAAATCATCATGTATTACAACTACTGTTTCAGTTTTATAAAAATTTTTGACTTTTATAACAGACTTTCCAGACAAATTCATAAAAGTAAGTGGTTTTAATAAAAAATGATTTTGAAATTTATAACAATCACCTAAAAAAGATGAGGAGGAGACATCTCGAGCATTAAACTTTTTCACAAGTTCATCTATAACCATAAAACCGATGTTATGGCGTGTATTTTCATAGTCGGCACCAGGATTACCTAGTCCAACTATGAGCATGATTATTTAGCTTTAATAATACTTACAAGAGCTACACGATCAGCATCTAGTATAGTAACATTAGGAATAGCATCTAAGTCACGAACTAGTTTAGAAGCACCTGTATCCATTGGAGTAACATCAATTTCGATGCTATTTGGAAGGTTTTCTATTGTACATTTAACTCTTAAACGTGGTTTAGCGATATGAACAAGACCTTTATTTTTAAGACCTAGTGCTTCACCTTTTGCTATAACAGGAACATTATAAGTAGTTTCAACACCAGGTTGAGCTACCATTAAATCAACATGTAAAAGATTACCAGTTACTGCTTGTGACTCATACCCTTGAACAACTACGTTGATCTCTTTACCAGCTATTGTAACTGGGAATGCTATAGTCTCTTTATTACGAACTGTACGAATGTACTCATTCATTCTGAAAGTAGCATTGATATTCTCAAGACCTTTTCCATAAATATTCGCAATTAGATTACCATCACGACGAAGTGCCTTAGTTGCACCTTTTGTCATACTCTCTCTAACGATACCTTCTAACATATAATTTCCTTTGGGCTTATAAACCGCTTTTTAAAATGGTCGCAATTATACCCACTTATCTTTTAAATATTACTTTAAGTCAAAGATATCTTCATCATCTTGTAAAATTTCTGTCTGCTCTGGACTTGAAGAGTTCTCACCAGCTTTACCACTTGTAAGACCACTGATTTTAAGTTCAAGATCGGAAGCACTTGTTGCATTTTTGAGGGCTTGTTCTTTAGAAATAATCCCGTCATTATATAAATCTAAAATTGATTGATCAAAACTTTGAGATTTATAGTGCTCTTTCCCCGATTCGATAGCATCACGAATTTCATAATCACGGTTTTCCATAATCAATTTTTCAATTCTAGGTGTACGGACAAGGACTTCCATAGCAGCCCGACGACCACCGTCAACAGTTGGTACAAGTCTTTGAGAAATAACACCTTGTATTACTCCTGCGACAGAGAGTCTAACACGATTTTGCTCATCAGTTGGAAACTGAGCAATGATACGATTTATCGTCTCTTTTGCATCAATGGTGTGAAGAGTTGAAAAAACCAAGTGTCCGGTATCTGCCGCATGAAGTGCAAGGTTAATTGTCTCTTTATCCCGCATTTCCCCAACCAAAATGATATCTGGATCTTCACGAAGTGCAGCACGAAGGGCTGAACCAAAGGAGTGTGTATCTTGACCAACTGAACGTTGGTTAATGATACAGTTTCTATCTTTGTGTACAAATTCAATAGGATCTTCAATAGTGATAATATGCTGTTTTTTTGTTAGATTTATTTCATTAATAAGGGCAGCTAGTGTTGTTGACTTACCAGAACCTGTAACTCCAGTGACAAGTACAAGACCACGATCTTTTTTAGTAAAACTTCTTACAATATCAGGTAAATGAAGTTCATCAAACGATGGTATTTTCACTGGAATCACACGAAAGACTGCTGAGACACCATCCATCTGAAAGAAAATATTTACACGAAAACGATTATTCTCATCAAAAGGATAAACTAAGTCTAGCTCCTTATGTTCTACAAACTCAGCAAAACGCCCCTTAAGAAGCTCCTTTGCAAAAGTCATAGCATCTTCTTTAGAGAAAATTCCACCAGAGAACTGTACGATATTTCCATTAATACGAGCACGAATCACAGCATTTGCCTTAATATGAAGGTCAGACCCTCCAACCTCAATCATTTTTTTAAGGTGAGTTCTTACTTTTTTCAACTGCTCAAATGTTAATTTACTTACATCTACATCTGTATTCATAATGCCTCCAGTATGTCTCTAAATGCATCTTTAAATGCCACTAATCCATCTTCTATTTGAGCATCTAAAATAGCATCAAAATCAATCCCAGCCTCTTTTATTTTTGTAAAATGAGCCTCAATAACTACCTTTTCAATAGGTAATGAAGAAGAACATACTGAAGATTTATCAAAGGCTAAAATTGTATCTACTGGTGCTGTGTTTACACTGTTAAACGCTAGAAGTTTTTCGATGTAATAGTCTGCTGGCAAAGAATCATCTTTTACACCCGTACTAGCAAATAGAGCGCGACATCCATTTACACCCATCTGCTCAATGGTTGCATAGATATCTGCCGTATTATAAATACCACTTAATGCAACATCAATACCTTTTTTCGCAAGTTTTGCATCAAGGGCTCTATCAACACGAGATACAAATATACTTATAACAGTATCAACTTCCTTGTCGTACTTGTATATACCACGTTTAAAAGCATTTGCACATGAGATAGCCTGCTCTTTTTTGAAAATAAGAGTAGCATTAATAGGGATACCAACAGAAGTTAGCTCTTCCATAGCTTCATATCCAGCAGATGTAGCTGGTACTTTTATCATTACATTTGGTCTATTTATAGTTTTGAAAAGTCTTTTCCCCTCAGAAATAGTAGCTTTAGCATCATCACACAGAAGAGGATCAACTTCAATACTTACATAACCACTATCACCTTTGTTATACAAAGGACGCAGAATATCAGCAGCTTTTGTAATGTCATAAATAGCTACAGCTTCATACTTTTCTTTCGCATCAATATTACCAAGAGAGTCTAACTGTTCTTTATATGCTGGTGAGTTTAAAATAGCATTTTTAAATATAGCAGGATTAGAAGTAGCTCCATTAATAACTTTTTTTGCTATTAACTCTTTGAACTCATTATCTAGATAATCTCTTTCAATAAAATCTGCCCAGAGTGAAAACTTTAAATCTTCTATATACATGCACTATCCTAGTTTTTTTACAACTATTATAGCTAAGAATTCTAAAATTATGACAGTTTTTTAGGAACTCTCATATAAAAATCTGTCCCCTTGTTTGAGCTATTAACTTCAATTTCAGAGTGAAACTGTTTTTGCATAATCATCTGTGACATATAGAGACCTAGACCTGTCCCATTTTTCCCTTTAGTACTGTAGTAAGGTTCAAATATAGAGTTAAGTTTCTCTTTTGCAATTCCATTAGCATTGTCTTTAATACTTAATAAAAAATACTCTTTTTCATTGATAAGTTCCACACAAATATGTAAATAATCATTATCAAGTTTTTCTAATTCATCAACAGCATTATTTAATATATTTAAAAGTACTTGTACTAATTCATTTGAATATGTCTCAATAATTTCATCTTGCTTGCAGAGTAGTTCAACTGTAATTTTACTAGAATCTAACCTTGGGTTTACAAAGGAGATTGCCTTGGAGACAACTTCACGAATACTTATTTCATTAATCTCTTTGTTAGGATTAAAGTAAGTCTGAAAATCATCTATAGTCTCAGACAGATAAACGACTGTGTCACTTATATTTTGCAAGGTATCGCAAATCTTCTTTTCTTCAACTTTTTGACCTAGAAGTTTTTTAACTTGTATATCTGAGATACTAAGTGTTACACTAGAAAGAGGTTGTCTCCACTGGTGTGCTATCATACTAATCATCTCACCCATAACAGCTTGTTTAGACTGAACACTTAAAAGATTGTCTTTCTTTTGTAACTCATCTATCTGACTCTTTAAGAGTCTCTGTTGATCAAAAATTAGTTCACGAGCCTCATCAATTTTATTTTGATAGAAGGTAATAATTACACTCACAACGATTAGAACAAAAGAGAGATATGTTGCTTGGAATTGCGAAATATAAACTGTAACAATAGACTGTATAGGGGCTATCAAAATCATAATAACCATAAAAGTCATCCAATATTTACCAGCCTTTTTATTTTGAAAATATAGCAGGATTATGGGATATGTAAAGACCCATATAAATTTTAGAGTTTCAGGAGGGTAAGCATAGAGTAAAAACAGAAAGAAAAAAGAGAACTGCATACTCACTAAAAAAGAGATTACTTTAAAACTAGTTTTAATTTTTCGTAGTATAAAAAAGAGGATAATATTTACTAAAATAATTGAAAGTTCAAGAGGAATAATTTCATAAGCTTCCTTATAAACATTACTTAGAATTCCAAAAACAAGACTTAAAGAAGATAAGATCAAGGCGATATTAATCATCTGAAACTTACTTCTTAAATCTATTTCAGACTCATTAAAATTCCAACCACTAGTAAAAACTTTTATATTAAACATTGTTATCCATTAAGGTAAATAAATTTTATCTTGAAGCTCATTATACTCCAAAGTAACATCGCTATCTATCGTGATTCCCCCACCACTTTTATATATAAGCCCCTCTTTAGTTTTCTCGATAAAACGAATCATCACTCCACTATCTAGACTATTTCCATCGTAAATACCAAAAACTCCACTGAAATATCCTCTCTCATACTCTTCAATATTTTGAATAATTTTTAAAGTAGATTTTTTTGGTGCACCACTAATACTTCCTGCTGGAAGAAGAGACTTTAAGGTGTCACCAATATTTTCTTGCCAATTTTCTTGAAGTTTTCCACTGATGTGTGAACTAACTTGTAAGAGTTGTTTCTCACCAGCATCTATCTTTTTGATATAACGAAACTTTTCTACTTTAACATCCGATGAGACAATACTTAAATCATTTCTAAGTAAGTCAACTATCATCACATGCTCAGCCATCTCTTTTTCATCTTCTAAAATTTTGGTAGCAGCATCTGGGATAGAAGCATCAATAGTCCCTTTCATTGGGAATGTATGAATAATATTTTCTTTGATTTGGATAAAAGTTTCAGGTGAGAAACAGACAAACTTATCTTTAAAACGAAGTTTATAATGAGCATTTGCAAGAGTATATATTTCAGGTAAAGTTTTAAGTGTTTTTACTTTTGTCGGCTGAGTTAGGTTGAGTATATATGTTTCTCCTGACTCTATTTTGTTGACTACTTTATCAAACTTATTTGTATACCTCTCAAAATCTATAGCCTCAGTTACAAATGAGTGAGGATGTTCTTTATAGGTATAGTTTTCATTGATGCAAAATTCAATATCTGAGTCAGCTAAATCTTTGAGAAGAATTACTTCTAGTTTTTGAGCTTTAAAATCACTAATAAATAAGAAAGGCTCTCTCTTTTTTCCAAGAGTATTTAATAACTCAAAATTCATAAAATTTAAGCTATCAACTTCTTCAAAATTGCCATTCTAATATTTACACCATTACTTACTTGATCTAAAACTTTACAACGTTTATCATCTAAAAGTGCATCTGTAATATCTATGTTTCTATGAACTGGTCCAGGATGAAGAAGTATAATATCTCTATCTCCAATAAGTTCTTCTGTAATACAAAAATCACTCGCATAATCTTTAAGTGAAGCATAACTCTGTGAAGAGTGGCGTTCTGTCTGAGTTCTTAGGCTCATAATAGCATCTACTTCATCAATTATTTCACTTAAAAAATGTGTAGTTCTTAGAGTTGTTTTTGGTAAAAAGTGAGGAGGAGCAACTAAAATCACTTCCATTCCAAAACGAGTTAGAAGTTCAATGTTTGAGTTAGCTACACGAGAGTTTTTAATATCACCAACGATAGCTATTTTTTTACCAGACACATCTGTAAAATGATCCTTAAGTGTAAATAAATCAAGTAATGCTTGAGTTGGGTGAGCATGCGCACCATCACCAGCGTTTAAGATACTAGCATTTGTATGGTCAGATAATATTTTAGGCACACCTGAGTTTTGATGACGAACAATGATAGCATCAGGGCCCATAGCATCAAGGTTCATCGCAGTATCAACTAGTGTTTCACCTTTTTTTGTTGAAGACTTGCTGACATCTAGGTGAACCATTTCAGCACCTAAACGCTTAGCTGCTATCTCAAAAGATGATTTTGTACGTGTCGAGTTTTCAAAAAAGAGTGTGATAATAATTTTATTTTTTAAAATTGGATCAAAACGACCATCACTAAAAGTTTTAGCATCAGCTAAAATCTCTTCTATCTCTTCTTTTGTAAAATCATCAGTCCGAATTAAATGTGCCATAGCCTACCCTCGATTAGTTTACAAATTATACAAGACATCGCAAAGAGTGTCAATGTCTTCATTGAGTTTTAGAACTTCTATACCATTATTTATAAAAAATGGTTCACTAATACGTGCAAAATCATCATCTGTTTCTCTACAGTTAAAAACCATTGCTGCATCTATGTTTCTACGTTGAAGTGATTGTAAACTAAGTAACGTATCATTTATACAGCCAAGTGAACAGTGTGTAACAAGCAGGCCAGTAGCCCTAAAAAATGGAATTAAATCTATCATCATAAAGTTAGCATCAACAGGAACAAAAAGTCCACCAGCCCCTTCAATAATAAGAATATCACAAACTTCTTCTAGTTTATCAATAGCTGCATTTAATACTTCAAAATCTAAAGCCTTGCCTTGTGAAGCGACATATGGTGCAGCAGGAAGCTCGTAAGAGATAGGTACGATATCGATAACATTAAACTCAGCTAATGCAGGGTTTAGTTCTTTTAATGTAGATAAAAGTAAATCCCCATCATGATAGACCCCATCAACCACACCAGTTTCAATAAGCTTAATAGCCCCAACACTCAAACCCCGAGAAGCATACTCTCTTAAAAGTTTAATAGTAGTATATGTTTTACCAATATCAGTATTTGTAGCTGTAACAAAGATTCTTTTTTTCATAAGGGAAGTATATCGGATTTAATTTAACCCAAGAGGTGCAAAATATTGCTAATGTGTAAAAACTGTGGATTTTTTATTTATTGTGCTTAGATTTGGATGTTTGGGTAAAGGAGCTTACGTAAGTAAGTGACTGCACCCACCATTCAAAGATGAGTGCAAGAAATGAAAAATACTAGTTTTTAGAAGTGTCTACTATTTTACCTGCAGAGATCCACGGCATCATTTCACGAAGCTTATTACCAGTAACAGTAATAAGTTTAACTTGATCGTTAGTACGCTCAGCGTTCATACGAGGGTAACCTGCTTGTCCTTCTAAGATGAAGTCTTTTGCAAAACGACCATCTTGAATTTCAGTAAGGATATCACGCATAGCTTGTTTAGACTCGTCGTTGATAACACGTTTACCAGAAACATAGTCACCATACTCAGCCGTGTTAGAGATTGAATAACGCATATCAGCGATACCACCCTCAAACATTAAGTCAACGATTAGTTTAAGTTCATGAAGACACTCAAAGTAAGCTAACTCAGGAGCGTATCCAGCTTCAGTTAATGTCTCAAATCCAGCTTGAACTAAAGATGTAACACCACCACAAAGAACTGCTTGCTCACCAAAAAGGTCAGTTTCAGTTTCGTCTTTGAAAGTTGTTTCGATGATAGCAGTACGACCACCACCAATAGCAGAAGCATAAGAAAGAGCTAACTCTTTAGTATTTCCTGAAGGGTTTTGACCAACAGCGATAAGGTCAGGGATACCACCACCACGAACAAATTCAGAACGAACAGTGTGACCTGGTGCTTTAGGAGCAATCATAGTAACATTGATGTTAGCAGCAGGATTAACACGACCATAGTGAATGTTAAAACCGTGACCAAAAGCGATAGTTGCACCATCTTTAAGGTTAGGAGCTATCTCTGCTTCATAAATTTCTTTCTGATTTTCATCTGGCAAAAGAATCATTACAACTTCAGCTTTAGCAGTTGCTTCAGCGATAGTAAGAACTTCAAAGTTTTTAGCTTCAGCTTTAGCCCATGAAGAACCACCTTTACGAAGACCAACAACAACATTAACTCCACTATCTCTTAAGTTTTCTGCGTGTGCGTGTCCTTGAGAACCAAAACCTATCATTGCAACTGTTTTGCTTTTGATTAGGTCTAAACTAGTGTCTTTGTCATAATAAACATTTAATGCCATTGTATTTCCTTGAGTGTATATAAGATAATAATCTTAAAAATTTGTGGCATTATACTCAAAGTTTGGTAAAACTTTTATTAGAGCAAGCTTAGATTTAATTTTCTATTTATAAGTTTAATCTCATTGCGTGTATAATACTAAAAAAATATGAGGAAATTAGATGAAAAAGTTTAACCTTTTTAAAGAGATTATCACTGCAAGTAGACAAGAAGTAATCAAAGCTATCAACTCAGCAAAGACTTTTGGAATTAACTACAAAGGTGATGTGGTATACGAGCCATACAGCGATAAAGAGATTCTTATCTTTAGTGGTAGACATACTCCAAAACAAGCGAGTGCATTAACACCACCTACACCTGTTAAATTAGCAGATATATTTGGTAAAAATTATCAAATTGTTGAGGATGAGGAAAGAATTCTTATCAAAGCATTTTCTAACTGGCAAGAACTTATTGGTCTCAATACATCAAACTGTTCGTATGATGATACTACAGCAGATGGTGTAGCTGAGTTTGCGAACAAAGAACTAGAAGAGATAGGTTGGCAAGGTACTGAATTTAACATGGATTATAGAAATTTAATTGAATTAGTAGAAGAAAAATGTGAGGGTATCACTCTTTGTATAGAACAAGAAGAACCTCAGTACCAGTTTAGTGGTCTTGGATTTATCTTTGATGATAAGCAAGCCAGAGAAGTAATGTTTGAGTATTCAAAAAATCATGTTATCAAAATGATGGAAACAGACTCTGACTTTACTAAAGAAGCACTAACTGACGATGAAAAAGAAGCTGCTGAGTTTTTTGGAGTTCTGTAAACATTGTCTGTAAACAAACAAAAAATTTCTATTGAACATAAATTTAGGGGAAGTATTGAACTTCCAGATAATGCAGAAGCTAAAAATATTTTCTTTCGTACAAAACAAGCTTATGCAAATCATGAAAAGATGGGTGTTCACATCCTCTTTTCAAAAGCTAAACTCTCAAAACTAAAACGTTATCAGAAAGGTTCTTCTGAAGATGAACTAGAGAATATTGCCTTATATATTGAGATGGGTGAGATACTTGCATTTAACACTAGCGATGCACAAAAACTAAAAAATTCTATTCTTTTTACAAATGATAGTGCACATACTAGCTTTAACATCACAAAAAGACTTAAGCTTATAAATAAAAAACAAAAAAGCAAGGCAAATCAAAGTTTCCTTTTTTGGGATATTGAAAACTTTTCAAGTATAAGTTCTATTTTTAATGATATTATTGAAAAGTATGATATTGATGATAGTCATATTTTCTTAGCTGCTAACCCTGACTCACTTTATCTTAAACGAGCAGAGTGGGAAGCAAACCTTTTTGACTACGGCAAGACACTTAATAGTTTTAACTTTATAAAATGTGACCATGGGAAAAATGTAGCTGATGATGTCTTACTCCAAGAGTTTACAAATGCCAGATTAAAAAATACAAATGTTTTCATATTAACATTTGATAGAGAGCTTAAAGAGCGTTTTACAGATATTACGGACGAGAGTAACAACCTCTTTATAATGGGAAAATAAACTCTAAAATTATTTCAATAAAAAAAAGAGCCCAAAGAGTAGGGGTTGATGTACTAGGTAAATTACTAAAGAGTTTTTTCCTAGTAATGAAAAAAAGCCATTAACTCTATTTTGAGTGTTAAAAAACTTATTATCAAAAACTACATTATGCAGTTTATAATGTGCAAAAACTACCCCTAAAAGAAAAACTCCAAACCAAGGAATAATATTAGCCAAATCTTGAGTGTAAGAGATAGGCAGATGCAGAGGTGACTGCAGTATATTATAAAGCCAATGCATACTTAAAAAACTAAATTTATATCCGGCGATAATAACAGTCGCTAAAACTAAAGATAATCTAGGAAGGTTTAAAAAAAGCAATCCTACAAGTGAGGAAAATAAAAAGAAATGAAGAATTCCAAAATATATCCAGGTAGAAGGAAACTGAGTATAACTTCCTATTGTTACTAGTAAGGAAGCCACACCTAAAAGTAAGACTCTTCTTTTTAGCTTATTAAAGTTTATGCCATTTTGGTTAGCTAGCTTCAGACTTATTCCAGCAGAAAAGACGAACATAGTTACAATAATGTAGCGAAAGTATCTCCACTCCTCACCATACAAAATATTGATATTCAGGTAGTGAAAATTATTTAAATCAAAACTAAAATGAAAAATCACCATCAAAAGAAGGGCATATCCACGAAATATATCTAAACCAGTGAGCCTCATGACTTTTGTTTTAAAGCATATAGGTAGCGTTGTAAGATTATCATCGCAGAGATAGAGTCAATTCTTCCATCTCTTACTTGTTTTATCTCACCTTTCATTAAGGACTCAGCTTCTTTAGAACTTCCTGCTTCATCTTGGTAAAAAACTTCACCCTTAAAATCAACAAGATTCATAAAGTGAGTAATACGTCGGCCCATCTCATCTTCACTACTTCCACCAAGGGGTATACCGATAACTACTGCATCCACTTCCCACTCCTTTAAGAGTGCACGAACTTCATCTGATGCTTGGTTACGATTTTTACGTATAACTGCTGGTAATGGTGAAACTAAATCTTTATGTGCAGAGTATGCAATTCCTATTCGTTTTAATCCTAAATCTATTGCTATATATTTCAAATTACTTCCTATTTACCAAGACAAAATGAGCCAAACATTTTATCTAGCATTTCATCATTGTCAAAAGGTCTTGTAATACTTGACATCTCTTTTACAGCTTCATTAAGATGAAAGGAGAATATTTCTAACTCTTGGTCAGCTAAAGGAATAAATGAGTCTTTAATATTATTCATTGTCTCTTGGACTGCAGATATCTGACGAGTCGAGATAAGCATTACTTCATCAGACGAGTTACTCATATTCATAATTTTTTCGAGAGCATTTACTAAAGTACTTACATCGTCTTTTGAGTTCAGAGAAAGATCAAAATTGAGTGGTTCTAAATAAAACTTCTCTTCTAAATCTACCTTATTTTTTACCACTATCATATTTTTAAATTCTCTATGCTTATCAACAAGTCTAGCAATTTCCATATCTTCATCATCACTTTCACGAGAACTATCAAAAAGTGCTACAACTATGTCAGCAGATTCTATGGCTTCTAAAGAGCGTTCAATACCAATACGTTCTATTTCATCATTAGCCTCACGTATTCCTGCCGTATCAACGATACGGATTAAATGAGTTCCAATTTTCACTTGCTCTTCTATAGTATCACGAGTTGTCCCCGCTATATCGCTTACAATTGCACGGTCAAAATTTAAAAGTGCATTTAGTAGTGAACTCTTTCCAACATTTGGCTTACCAATGATAGCTACACGAAAGCCTTGCATTAAACCTTCACGAGATTTTGAAGCATTTAGTGTTTTTTCTAAAAGTATATAGAGTTCATCTAGTTTTGCTTTTATTTGTTTTACTAAGTCCTCAGGTAAATCCTCTTCAGCATAATCAATACTTACCTCACTAAACGCCAAGATATGAATAATCTCATCGCGAACATCTTCTATAAATGTTTTAAGTGAGCCTTTCATCTGAGAAGCTAGTATCTTTGCTGCATCTTCACTTTTAGCTTCAATGAGTTGAGCAATAGCTTCTGCTTCACTCAAATCAATACGACCATTAAAAAATGCTCTCTTTGAGAACTCTCCAGCTGTTGCAAGCCTAGCACCAGCCGATAAAGTCGCTTTTAAAATACTTTGTGCCACAATAAAACCACCATGACACTGTATCTCAACAACATGTTCTGCAGTAAAAGAGTAAGGAGCTTCAAAGTAGATAACAATAGCTTCATCTATTAACTCATCATCAGAATTATAGATATTTGTTAAAGTTGCATATCTTGTTTTGAAGTTTTCTTTTTTTGAGAGAGTTTGAGCAATTTCTAGTGCTTTATCACCACTTATTCGGATGATAGCAATTGAGCCTATGCCATTAGCCGTAGCTATGGCAGATATCGTTTCACTCATTTTTAATTATTATAATCGTTAATGATTATATACTTCAGTCCATCTCTAGTTGAGCGAATTGCTACATACTTGTTTGGATATCTATTACGTAGTTCTTTAAGTGCAATCTGAACTAAAACACCATCAAGTATTTTAGTTTGAGCTCGACCATCTCTATCTACATTTTCATACACATTTGTAAGATAACGAGATATCGATTCTTCTTGGTTTTTAAGAAATTCTGCTATCTCTAAACGAAGTTGTACTTCATACTTAGAGTTAATCCAATTAAAAACCATATAAGAGAGAGCCTTATATCTATAACCCTCTTTACCAATAAGAAGGGCTGCATCATCACCTTTGAACTCTACAAGAAGTGTTTGTTCATCATAAACTGAAACATCTATCTTCTCAATGCTGAAACAAGTCAGTTTAAAAAGAGAGTTGATTTCACGCTCAACTTCAGTAGCAATTTTTTGCATATTTTGAGAAACTTCAATAACTTCAACAATTTCTTCATCTTCCGACTCATCATATTCATCATCATAGTCAGCAGTATAGTCAAGTCCACTTGCTAAATCATCATCTTCATCATCTTGATCATTTACAAAAGAGACTGGCATAATAGTATCATTAAGAATGGTATGACTAACTTCTTCTTTTGGCACTTTCTTAGGTACTTTTACTTTTTTTACTGCTTTTTTAGAAGTCTCTTTAGATACTTCAACTACTTTTTCAGTAGGTTTTTCACTTTTAACTTCATCACTTTTAGCATCATCATTTTTCAATACGGCGACAATAACAGCACTCTTTTTAAACATCCCTAAAAATCCCTTACTAGGAACCTGTACAACTTCAATATGAAGTTGTGTAACAGAACAGTTTAATTTTTGAGCAGCTTCGACATAAGCGATTTCTAGCGTTAAAGCTTCTATCTTAATCATTGTTACTTCTCTACTTTGATTGCATCTCTTGCATCTTTAGCATTCTTAAACTGCTGATTTACTATGAACTGTTGAGCAATTGAGAAAAGATTATTTATAAACCAGTAAAGTACTAAACCTGAAGGGAAAGTAATAAAGAAAAAAGTAAAAATTACAGGTAAATACTTCATGATTTTTTCTTGCATTGGATCTGTAAAGTTATTTGGTGTCATACGTTGTTGTAAAAACATTGAAGCACCCATTAAGATTGGCATCACATAGTAAGTATCCATACGTGAAAGGTCATTTATCCATAAAATCCAAGGAGCACCTTGAAGTTCTACAGCATTTAAAAGTACACGGTAAATAGCAAAAAATACAGGTATTTGTAATAGCATTGGGAGACAACCACCAAGTGGGTTAGCACCATGTTTTTTGTACATATCCATAGTTGCAGCATTTAAACGTTGTGGATCACCTTTATACTTTTCTTTTAACTCTTTCATCTTCGGTGCAAGATCTTTCATCTTCTGCATCGATACCATACCTTTATATGTTAGAGGGTAAAGGACAAGTCTAATTATTGCAGTTAAACCAATAATAGCCCAACCCCAGTTTCCAAAAATACCATGTAGCCACATTAAGAGTGAGAAAAGAGGTTTAGCAGCAAAAGTAAACCAACCATATTCAATTACATTAGTAAGTACAGGGTTAATAGAATGAAGTGTTGCATACTCTTTTGCACCAACATAACCACTAAACTTGATGTTTTGTAAACCATCAAAGTATGTCACAGGATTATCTTCTCTGTCACGTTCGACAACAATATTTCTATCTTTTGAAAAGCCATACATAACAGTTGCAGTATATTGATCAAATGAAGCGATTAGAAGTACACTAGAAAATGATTTACGTCCTTCAGCATCACCATCTGCGGTAATTGTCATTAGATCATCATCTGTATAGACCATATCCCCAACAACACTCATCATTTGCTCTTTCTCATTTACACGAGGTCGTTGTCCTAGATAAATAAAGTATCTTTTATCTTCACTCAACGATATTGCCGTATCATAATGTCCATCAGCATAAAATGTAATTGTTTTTGAAACTGTTAGTGACGAAAGTTTTTGAGTAAGTGTTACTGTTTTTGTCTTATCGCCTACAAATACTTCATTAATTGAAGTAATATAAGGAACTGTTGCAGCTTCTTTATTTAAATTTTCATCCATAAAACGTAAATAGAGAGGTTTGGTACCTGTTGATGAAATAATTTGAGCATGACGATCCTCTTTATCTCTAAACTTATCTTGAAGCAGTTCTAAAGATGAAATACGACCAAGCGTATCCATTTTTAAAATATAGTTTTCACTTTTAACTGTTAAAATAGTGTTTGTATTACTTGTCTCTTCATTTGAAATAACATGTCCAGCTTCAGCTTCAACATCTACTATATTTTGAGCTGTTTGTGTCGAACTGTTTTGACTTCCTAGACTTAATACTTCTGTTTTAGCATCTTGTGCTACCTCTGGTTGTGCTGGTGGAAAAATTGCTGTATACCCTACGAAAAAAATTACAGACAATAGTACAGCTACTATTAATCTTTGATTTGGTGACATTTTGTCTAACACTTGTTTACCCTTTATATGAAAAATTTTTTATTATGTAATAACGGTTCGTTTTATCTGGAACCAGCCAATATTTTATAGTTTGTACCCTTAGTTTTTCAGGTCTACATCGAAGCTTATTGAGTAACGGATACTCAATCCCTCCATCAAATAATTGATTACAACGTAGTATTCTAGTAAAAGAGTGGTAAAACGCACTTGAAATTGAGTTATTTTCAAACTCTAATCGTGCATATTCACTACAAGTTGGGTAATATCGGCATGAACCGAAGCCAATCAGAGTAAAAAACTTCTGGTAGAGCCATAATAGCTTAAGTAAAAGTTTTCGCATTTTTAAGTACTTTTTTAAAATCTTGAAGTAATTTTTCATGTGGAGTATCAAAAAGACCTACTTTTGCAACAAATACATAAGAGCCACTTTTGAGAGTTGGAGAGTATTCACGAAAAATTGCTCGCATTCGGCGTTTAGCACGATTACGTTTAACTGCATTTCCTAATTTCTTAGTCGCAGTAAAGCCTACTTTGTGAATGTTGGGTTGAGAAAGGTAAAAAAGGACAACACTATTTGAGTGCTGATTTTTTCCCTTGTTATAAACAAATTGAAACTCTTTGTGGAGTTTCAGTGTGTTAAATCCGCCTAAACTGTCAATCTTTTACGACCTTTAGCTCTACGACGGTTTAAAACTCTACGTCCATTTTTAGTAGCCATACGTGCTCTAAAACCGTGAGTTCTTTTTCTTGGTGTTGAATGGGGTTGGTATGTTCTTTTCACGACACATCCTTCTTTAAATTAAGTTCGAAATAATACAAAAATTTTACTTAAAGGTTTGTTAAGCAGGATTTCTCTTGTGATTTAACAATGGTTTAACAATAGAAAAGTATAATTATCTTATGAAGAAACTCTTTTTAACACTATTTTCATTTCTTGTGATAACGTTATCAGCACAAGCCCAACCCGTTTCAAGGCTAGCCAAAGAGCTCGATCTACAAGCAGGGACAAAAGCATCTATCCAGTGGGAGAGAGTTTTCTCATCACAAAGGCATCTTAAACGCTACAAACTACTACACCTCTCAGCCGTTCAACTCCAAGAACTTAAAGCATACCTTATTAAGCATGCAGCAGACTCAGAACAACCAATAGTACCAGGATTATAACCATGAAAAAAGTTTCTCTTCTTACTCTACCTTTAGTTTTACTAGCTTCAAATAGCACTATTAATGATAAAATCCAAACCTTAGAGAATGAAATGAAGCAACTCAAACAAGAGATGCTTTATCATCAAGAAGACTTAGATGAAAGAATGCCAATCATAGAGAAGATAGAAAAAAAGTCTATTTTAGACAAGGTAAACTTTTCACCTGAGCTTATGTTACGTTTTGATAAGTTTAAATATACTAATAAAAGTATAGAAAATGAGAATACAATGATATGGGGTAATCCAGATTATCAACCTGACGGAACATTTAATCGAAGAACAGGCTATTCGAAAGATTTTGATATTGCTTCTTCTATTAGGTTTCGACTTAATATGAATGCTGATTTTGATGATGTTAAGTTTTATGGAAGAATGCTCTACTCTAACTCTTCACAAGCAAATCAAAGAGTCTGTATCTTATCTCGAGATATTAAAGCCGGAACTGCAGCTAGTGCATTTGATGTAGATCGTGCTTATGTTGACTATAGTCCTAACAGAGATTCAGAGTATGCCTTTACTTTCTCTTTTGGAATTTTACCTACAACAGGGGGCACACCTATGCAGTATGCAAAGGGGCGAAAAAGAAATTCTATGTTCCCTGCCCTTGTTTTTGATATGAATACTTACGGAATGATAGGAACTCAAAAATTAGGTGAAGATACTTATGCAAGAGTTATTCTTGCTAAGGCATATACTCTTAGACCAAACTTTTATCCTTACCAATGTAACAGAGAAAACATAGACAATGCAAATATTATGGGTGCCTATGCCGATACAAAATTTCACTTCTTAGGAAATTCCCTTCTTACCTTTGGTGCGAATATGATGCATGATTTAAAAGCACACCCATACCTAGGTCCAGATGTCAGTTCTTCTGACTCTCATAAGCTTGGTACTATGTTAACATTTGGTTTAGGTTTAGATATTGAAAAAGTACTTCAAACTAATACAACTCTTTTTATGCACACTGCTCTTTCAAATCCTCATGGCAATGGAGAAGACGATGATTATCAAATTGTTGCTACTTCGAGTGGGCAAACAATTCAAGATGGTTTAACAGAAGACGGAAAAACAGGATTTACTGAATCAACCTATGCAAGTGGTGAAATGCTTGGGAACAACGGGTATGCTCTTTACATAGGTACAAAATATGATATCGATGAAAAGTGGAACTTAGGTTTAGAGTACAACTATGGGAGTAAATACTGGTACAGTGCTACCCAAGGTGCTGAAGATATGTTTAACAAACTTGCAACACGTGGTAGCGCTTATGAAGTTTATGGTGTTTGGAAATATAATAGATACCTAAACACAAAACTCTCTTACCTCAACATACATGAGGATTACACAGGAAGTGGTTGGCACTTTGGTGAACCTGCAACAAAAGACGCGACTCAGAGCATAGTCTCTTTAAGTCTAGAAGCAAGATTTTAAGAGTTATTATGAAAATACTACATAAAGTTTATATAACAATTCTTGTCAGTTTTCTTTTTCTTCTGTTTCCACTCATACTAAGTTACCAAAATATCACCTCAAATAATAAGATGCTTAAGTATCTGAGTCGTGATCAAATTAGCTTTAACTATGTCTCTCATAAACTCAACTATGATATCAAGACAAATCAGACAGATATTTTACAAACTATTTTACTTGGTAATCAAGCAATTAATTCACAGACACATAACTCTTTTAACAAAATTAATGAAGGGATTGATAAACTGGACAACTTCATACTAAAACATCCCGAACTCTCTTCAGAATTTAAAGATAGACTCTCTATCATTAAAAAAAGAGTTGTAGCTTATGGTATGGTTCAAGAGTCACTATTTGAAGCTCTTAAACTTAAAGATACACTTGATATAGAAGATGCCACAATAGGATTTAATGACATCACTATTAAGTTTTCAAAAGACACTGAAAGTCTTATTGATGCAGCAAATGCACAACTTTACAAAGATATTATTTCAATAGAACAGAGCAATAAAAAAAGTGGATATACTTTACTCTTCTCTTTTTTAATAGCTACTATACTAATCAGTATAGCCATTCTCAAGTTTACAGGACTAAACTCACGTTTGGTTGTACAACTCAAAAGAACAAAAAAAGCAGAAAAAGACCTCCAAAGTGCCCAGTCTCAACTTCTTAAATATAATGATGATTTAGAAGAGGAGATAACAAAAAAGAGTAAAGAGCTCCATGATAAAATCTATACTTCATTTTTAAGTGGTTTGCCAAATCGGAATAAGTTACTCGAAGATATACGAGAAAAAAACTTTTCTAAAATGGCAATTTTAAACATTGATAAATTTCAGTCATTTAATGATGTTTATGGTGAAGAAGTTGGAAATATCGCTCTAATTCTGACAGCTGAGTTCTTAAAAGAACAGACGGAAGATGAGGATCTACGATTATATCACATAGGTGGAGATGAGTTCTGTGTAGTGTGTATAAATACAACAACTGATATGAATAGTGTTTTTATTGAGAGCATAGAAACTATTCTTAAAAAATATAAAGCAGAGCATTTTCATTATGAAGATAAATCATTTCAGTTTATGATGAGTGCTGGTATATCATACAGTGGTAACAAAAAGATGCTTGCCTATACCGATATGGCTCTTAAAGATGCAAAAAAACGCAATATTCAACTCTCTATATTTAATGAAGATAAAGAGTTGGAAAAACTGCACCAAGAAGATATTGAGTGTCATAAAAAGCTTATTAGTGCATTTAAAAGAGATGCTATTATCTCTTATTTTCAACCTATTGTTCCTATTCAAGACCCATTAAAAGCCACAAAGTATGAGTCTTTAGTCAGACTACAAGATGAAAATGGAAAGATATTAGCACCTTTTAACTTTCTCAACATTGCAAAAGCAAATCGTGTCTATTACAAGATAACACGAGCAGTTATACTTAATACACTCGAAGTAATCTCTAAACATCAAATCCCTTGTTCTCTCAATATATCATTAAGTGATGTAACTAATGAACTTACAATGAAGTACCTTTTTGACACTCTTAACAATTTTGATTATAACCACCTTCTCACAGTGGAACTCTTAGAAACAGAAGATTTTGATAACTATGAAAAAGTATATGATTTTTGTATGAAGATTCGTTCTTTTGGTATCAAAATAGCTCTTGATGACTTTGGTGCTGGTTACTCAAACTTTTCACACATCTTAAACCTTCCAGTTGACTATATTAAGATAGATGCTTCTCTTATCTCCGATATTGATAGAAACCACAACTCTAAAATCATGGTTGAGACTATAGTTGAACTAGCTAAAAAACTTCATGTCCTAACTATCGCGGAGTTTGTATCATCAGAAGAAATTTTAGAAGTGGTTACTCAACTAGGAGTTGACTATGCTCAGGGTTATTTTATAGGTAAGCCTGAGCCAATTGGTAAACATTTAAAAAGACTTGAGGTTTAAGAGAGTTTAACTTCTATCTCTCCCTCTTTCATCAAAAACTCTACACGAGTTCCTTCAACTATTTTCCCCTCAAGTATTAAATCAGCTAACCTATCTTCTACTATCTCATACAGAGCACGTTTAAGAGGTCTAGCACCATAAACAGGATCAAACCCAGCTTCTGCTATGTATAACTTAGCTTCGGGGCTTAAAACAAGTGTTATGTCTCTATCTTTAACTTTATTAGCAATCGTTTCAAAAAATATATCTACTATGTCAACTATCTCTTCTTGACCTAATGCATTAAAGATAACAACATCATCAAGTCTATTTAAAAATTCTGGCTTAAATGCTTGTTTGAGTTCGCTCATAACCATCTCTTCTAAGTTTTCATCATCGCTACTGTTTATTATCTTATCACTTGCAATATTTGAAGTAAGAATAATAATAGTGTTGGAAAAGTCAACAGTTACACCTTTATTATCAGTTAAACGCCCATCATCTAAAACTTGTAAAAGAATATTAAACACATCTGGATGTGCTTTTTCTACCTCATCAAAAAGCACTACACTGTAAGGTTTTCTTCTTACAGCTTCTGTAAGTTGTCCACCCTCATCGTAACCAACATAGCCAGGTGCTGCACCAACAAGACGAGAGACAGAAGCTTTTTCCATATACTCACTCATATCTATACGTATAAGTGAATCCTCAGAGTCAAATAAAAACTGTGCTAAAGTTTTAGCAGTCTGAGTTTTACCTACACCCGTTGGACCTAAAAATAAGAAACTACCTATTGGAGAGTTTGCATCACTGAGACCTGCTTTATTTCTCTTAATAGCACGAGCAACAGCATGAGTTGCACGAGACTGACCTATTACTGTTTTATTTAACTCCTCTTCTACATGAAGGATTTTTGTCTGCTCTGTTTGAAGCATTTTATTTACTGGTATATGAGTCCATCTTGAAACAACAGAAGCGATAGAGTCTTCATCTACACTATTTTTAAGAAGTGTGCCCTCTTCTTGGAGTCTGTCCCAGTTTTCATTAATAACTTTCTCATCTTCAATAAGTTTAGGAATATCTCCATACTCTATCTCAGCTGCCTTGTTAAAATCAGATGCAGCCTTAGCTTGTTCTGCTTCTCGGCGTTTATGTTCTATCTCATTTTTAATAGCCGATATTTTTTCAAACACCTGTTTTTCTGTCTCAAACTGAGATGTTAGTTGTCTTACCTCTTCATCTACATCAGCCAACTCTTTTTCAATCTCTACTAAACGTTTCTCATTCGCTGGAGTTTGCTCCATTTTAAGAGCCTCTTTTTCCACCATTAATTCAGACAACTGGCGTTTAGCACGACTAAGTACATTTGGCTCAGACTCTATCTGCATTTTAAGTTCAGCAGCAGCTTCATCTATCAGGTCTATCGCCTTATCTGGTAAAAATCTATCTGCTATATATCTATCACTCAAACGAGCAGCAGCGACTAGTGCACTATCTGTAATAGTAACATTATGATGAGTTTCTAAACGCTCTTTAATCCCACGAAGAATTTGAAGAGACTGGTTAACGGTTGGTTCATCAAGGTTAATAGGCAAAAAACGACGCTGAAGTGCTGTATCTTTTTCAAAAAACTTTCTATACTCTTTAAGTGTAGTAGCCCCAATAGTATGAAGCTCTCCACGAGCAAGTGCTGGTTTTAAGATATTTGCAGCATCCATAGAACCTTCACTAGCCCCTGCTCCAACAATAGTGTGAATTTCATCAATAAAAAGAATTATTTTACCATTCTCTTTTACTTCATCTATTACAGATTTTAGTCTATCTTCAAACTCACCTCTATACTTGGCACCAGCTATGAGTGCTGACATGTCAAGTGCTATTAAACGCTTATTTAGCAAAGATGTAGGAACATCACCTCTCTGTATTTTCTGTGCAAGCCCTTCAACTAAAGCTGTCTTCCCAACTCCAGGTTCACCAAGTAACATAGGGTTATTTTTAGTCTTACGTATGAGGATCTGCATCATACGAGTTATCTCTTCATCACGACCTATCACTGGAGAGAGTTTTCCCTCTGCTGCTTCTTGTGTTAAGTCTATCCCATATTTTGCAAGTGAATCTAGCGTTTCATCTGCACTTTGAGAGTCTATCTTAGAACCACCACGAGCAGCCTCAAGATTTTTTTTGAGTTCTAAAGTGTCAATATACTTGGAAAATATCTGAGCATATACACCTTTATCTAGATTTGCTAGTATGTATGTATCAACTGCAAGATATGTATCTCCATTTTGAGCCATCAGCCCTGCTCCACTCTCCAGTGTATCTACAAAACTCTTTGAGAGTCTGATACTATCTTTTGTTACACTTGATGACTTAGGTAGTTTTTCTGTTAAGCTTTTTACATCTAGTTCTATGGCTACCTTATCTATATTCATTTTTCTAAACATCTGGTTTAGAATAGAATCAGAGTTTGCTAAAAGTCCCCATAGAAAGTGTTCACTTTGTACTTCTTGATTTTTATTATGAAGTGCTAAAGATATTGCACTCTCTATCGCTTGAGTTAAATTATGTGTTAGTTTTTCAAAAATATTGTTGTTCATCTTAATCTCCTGAGTTAATTTATATAGAGTTATTATATCAAGTTGAGTCTACCTTTGTCAAGTTAGCTTAGTTAGATAAGTCATATATAATTTTATTTGATTATAATTATTTTTTTTGTATAATTGCGCCAAAGGATTATATATGCCAACAGTTTTAGAAGCTTTAAAGAACCGTTCGTCTATCAGAGCATACAGTAATGAGAAAATTTCTAAAGATACTTTAGAAAAAATATTAACAGCTGCCGCGATGACTCCCAGTGGTGCGAATATGCAACCATGGACGACTTATGCTATTAGTAATGAAGAGACACTTAGTAGTGTTGGAAGTGCTATTATTGCTAAAATGGATGAGGGTATTTTAAATGATCAATTTATTCAATACTATCCGGTAAAATGGACTAATCCATATAAAAAACGCCGTATCGTTACTGGTTCTGGTCTTTATAAACTTATGGAAGTTGATAGAAAAGATAACGAAACTAGAATAGAGATGTGGAAAGACAACTTTAGATGGTTTGGTGCATCTACTGTACTTTTTGTATTTACAGACAAGGCAAATATTGATGAGGCACAAGGTGCTCTTATCGACTGTGGTGCATATATGCAAAGCCTAATGTTAGCAGCTCAAGAGTTTGGCATAGATAGCTGTCCACAAGGTTCAACTACAGAGTTTGGTAAAGTAGTAGCTCGTAGTTTAGATATCCCTGAGAACTTAGCACTTTTATATAGTGTAGTTTTAGGTTATGCAGACAAAGATGCTAAGATTAACACATACCAACCAAAACGTGTTTCAATAGAAGAGTCTGTTACTTTTATAGACTAATCTCAAAACAACTACCATCATTTAGGTTCTTTACACTTAAAGAGCCATGATGATGCTCTTCTACAATGGTTTTAGACATATAAAGCCCTAAACCAGTTCCATTTTTTTCATCTTTCGTCGAAAAATATGGATTAAAAATATCATTTATTATCCCTTCATCAACTCCACCACCATTATCTGATATTTTAATCATTCTGCTTGTTACTTCTATCATTATAACAGGAGACTGAGTCTCTCTTTCTAAGAAGTTATCATGTGCATTTTTTAGTATGTTTAAAACAACTTGCATAAGTTCATGCTCATGAATAATAATTTCTTCTTCACCATGATAGGAAGTTATTATTTCAATCGCATCATTTGATAAACTACTTCCTATCACAGCTATAGACTTATCCACAACATTTTTCATAGTTGTAGTGACTTTTTTTCTATTTGGTTTATAAAAGTTTCTAAAATCATCAATAGTTGTAGTAAGTTCTTGTACATAATGGTTGACATTAGATAACTTCTCTAGAAAAAATTCTAATGACTCTTCTTTCTTTTTTGGTGTTGAGAAATCAAGAAGATCAAGTTCTAACTTCACTCGAATATTTGCACATGTAGCAGATATTGCACCTAAAGGTTGTCTCCACTGATGGGCTATGATACTTATCATTTCTCCCATTTGTGCCATTCTGGATTGTTCTATCAGTTTTTCATCTTTTTGTTTATTTTTTTGTATCTCAATGTTTATCTGTTTTTGAATTGTAAGTTTTTCATCATTAATTATTCGCATTCTTTCGGCTAGAGCAATAGAGAGGAGTAATGAGTCAAGTACTATACCGATTTCTACACCTCTATAAGCATACTCATTATAATCTAGTACAGAAATAACTGTTAGCGCTGTCAGTAGAGTACCTACACTCCCTGCCGTCGTAGCTAGAAGATAGTACAAAGCCCAAGAGTTTTTCTTCAACCAAACAACTAGACCTAGGTAAAACATAAAGCCACTAGAGAAAAGTGTCATTAAAATCGCCCCAACTATCATGTACTGATAAGAGCCTATAATCCATAAAATCGAAGGGACAAATACCACAGTATATATCATTTTTTGACTCAATTTATATAACTTAGTGTCGTGTTCTTTTAAGCTCAAAAAGTTTTGAGCGAAGACTATTCCTAAACTCATATATAAAAGCATAAATATAGGGATAAGACCTCTATTTAGTATCGGATGTATACCTAGGAAATACATATATAAATATCCATTGTAAGAGGCTACCATCAACATAAAAAATCCAAGGTACAGAACATAAGAACTATATACTTTTTTTCTTGTACTAATAAAAAGTGTAAAATTATAGATCATCATAGCGATTATAATTCCAAAGAACAGACCACGATATGTTCGCTGAGATAACTCATTTTTATAATACTCTTCTACTGATGCTATATTTAACTTTACAACAAGTGGGTCCAGTGAATGCACTCGAATATAAAGTTTAGATACTCCTGGTTCAAAAATATGTGTAATATTGATTTTATTGTTACTATGTGCTCGAACAGAGAATTTTTCAAGTATACCTTGCTTGTAGTGAGTAAGTTTATTGAATGGTGAGTATATATAAAAATCAACATTGTTTAGCCATGGGGCACTTAAAATAAGACTTTGTGTATTTGGATTTGAAGAGTTATTTTCAATTTCAACTTTATACCAAAACACTGAGTTTGAAAAAAAGTGAGTAACAGAGTCAGTTGGGGAAATAGTAAAATTGCTGTTTGGAATAGCTATAATTTCATTAAGAGTTTTATCTGTACTTTTATCTTCATAAGAGCTAAAGTAAACTCCTTCGCTCTTATCTAGAATATAAGGAGTAGCAGATAATGATATAGATAGTAGCATAAACAAGTAAAATATTTTCAACAAGTATTCCCCTTTATCTACACTATCATATATAAATAAATCTTATCTTTGGCTTAGTTTTTTTTCATAGCGTTTATACATACTTAGATTACCACGAACTCCTCCACTGTGAACATATAGAATCTTATCTTTGGTACTATGAAGTAGTGTTTGCCACATTAAAGGAGCATACAATAAATCAAACTCTATTCCGTTGGCTTTTAGTTTAGTTTGTATCTCTAAAAACTCTGGATAAGGTTTTGCAAAATGGTACTTTTTTTTAGGTTCTAGTATCACTAAGTTTTTAGGCAGTGGACTGAGTGCTAACATCTGTTCTTTTAAATATTTGGTATCTCCAACACAAGCAACTGTATAAACAGTATACTCAGGTAGTTCTTGTGCTAAGTAAAGAGCAGTTGTCCCTGTTCCAGAGGGAGTACAGATAGCATCAATATCAAGAGCATGCTCACGAATCTCGTCTGCTAAGACTTTCATACCATCTTGTGCACTTTTATCTGCACCACCTTGGTCTATGAGAAAACTTTTTTCTGATAAAGTAACTCTCAGGCCTGCGATAAATTCTTTATAAAGAGTGTTTTCTACTTCAAAATGTTTCATTCCCAAAGACAAAGCATCGAAAAAATTTCCATACTCTTGCTCTTTCATGACCGTGTTTAATGGTTTTGAGTAGTAGATAAACTCCCATCCTTTTATCTTACACATCGCAGCAATTGATAACATTGCATTTGATTGTGTTCCACCATAGGAGATGATTGTTTGAAGATTTTCTTTTGGGGTATTTAAAAGTGTATGGAGTTTTCGGTATTTATTACCGCTTAGGTATATATCAAAGAGGTCGTCACGTTTGACAAAAAACTCTCTCCCCTCTAAAGTTATCTTAGAGATTAAAGAGCTTTTCATTAGTCTAAAGAACTTATTTTATAGATGCTTTTTTCTGAAGTGCATCCATTTTGTCTTTCATAACAGTTTTAAATTTTTCCATTTTTAAGCGCTGTTCTATAAATGTTTTTACTTCATTAAATGGTCTCGTTGAGCTTACTTTTTTATCTTCAAGGTAGATGATATGAAAACCAAACTGTGTTTTAACTGGAGTCATAGTGATAGTCCCTACTTTCATAGAAAATACTTTATCGTTAAATGCTGGTACCATTTGACCTTGAGCGAAATAACCTAAATCTCCACCTTTTGGACCACTAGGACCTGTTGACTTCTCTTTTGCTAGTTGTTCAAACTTTGTTTGTAGTTTCTGTCCGCTAAGTGGTTTAAGTTGAGTAATAATCGCATTTGCTTCTTCTATAGTATTTACTAAGATATGACGAGCATGCACTGATTCTTTTTGCTCGTACTCACCTTTATTTGCATCATAGTACTCTTTAAGTGTTTTATCACTGATCTTAATTCCGTTAAGTTGTCTCTTTTGCCATACTTGAATAGCTAACTCTTTTTTCATACGGAGTTCTAGTTTTTTATACTCTTCTTTATACTCTTTAGACTTTAAAACACCTGTCTTTTTAGCATCACTAAAGATTAACTCTTTACCGATTAACTGTTGAAGAACTTGTTGTCTAAACTGTACCTGTTTTGCAGGAGGCACTTGACCAAATCTACCTTGAGTAGCATTCATTAATTCTGTATCAACATCTTGTTGAGTGATAGCATTTCCATTTACGGTAACAAGTGTGTTAGCTGATGCGATTGCACCACTTAATAAGATAACAGATAAAAATTTTGTAACATTGTTCATTCAGAGTTCCTTCGTATTTCTTTAGGGAAAGTTTAATACTAATTAACTAATACTTATTAAATGAGTCAACTTTATGCCTTTACTTTGAGGTATTTATTGAGTACTTTTTGAAGAGAATTTTTACTTAATGGTTTTGAAAGATAATCATCAAGCCCTTTTTCCATTAACATTTCCCTATCTCCATCCATAGCCATAGCAGTGAGTGCTACAATAGGTGTAAGCTTATTTATACTCATGCTATCTTTAATGTCCGAAGTAGCTTCAATACCATTTTTCTCGGGCATATCAATATCCATAAAAATAATATCAAACTTTGTTTTGGTACAAGCACTAACTGCTTCTACACCGTTTGAAGAAATGGAAACATTGATGTCATAGCCTTGAAGTAGTATCTGGATTAGTCTTTGGTTGATAAGATTATCTTCTACAATTAGAGCTTGAACCTGTTGTTTTATCTCTACCTCTTTAATTGGTGAGCTTGGTGTCAGTATCTCTTGTGAAGAGTAAAGATGTTTTGCTATGTAACTTGGAAGAAGTGGTTTTCTAATTGTTTCATCTACAATATGAGTAAGTTTAGTTTGAAGTTTCTCATCTTGCTCTAAGAGTAATACAATAGGTGCTTTTTTAGAGTAAGTGCCTAGTTCTAACATCCATGATGAATCTGACTGATTAGCTACTATATAGAGTGCATCTACACCATCATATACTTTTGAATCTAGATGATTTGATTTAATAACATCTATAGCAAATGAACGAAGATAAATTGTTAGGAAGTTCGCTTCCTCTACTCTTTTTTGATCTAATAGTAATACTTTAACTTTTTTCTTAGGCATCATTTTAAAGTTTTGACCTTTTGATGCTTTAAAATCAAGTACAAAGTTTACATAAGTACCTTCATCTTCTTTAGACTGTATACGAAGCTCTGAACCTAAGAGTTTTACAAGCCCATGAGAAAGAGTAAGTCCAACACCTAGCCTTTCATCAGCATGACTTCCTGCAGTAAACGGTTCATTTATTCTAGATATCTGTTCAGATGATATACCTTGACCATTATCTCTAACTCCAAAACCAATACTACAATCACCATTTTGTTGGCGTTTAAGAAGTTTTACTTCAATTATAACTTTACCACCACGAGGTGTAAACTTAATCGCATTTTGAGTTAAAGAGAACATAATTTGTGAGATTTTTTTAGAGTCACTTATAATCTCTTGCGGAAGTTTTGGATCTATAAATGTCAGAACTTTAATACCTTTTTCAGAACCACTCAGACAGAAGTTATATGCAAGTGTTTCCATCTCCGGCAGTATATTGAAAGCCTGTTCATCTACTTCTAAACGCCCACCTTGAAGTTGTGAAAGGTCAAGTAGTGTCTCTATATTTGTCATAAGATTACGAGAGGAGTTACTAATCATATTGATGTATTCACTCTGGCGTTTGTCAATATTTGTATGTTCTAAAAGTTCTATAAAACCTAAAATACCGTTCATAGGTGTTCTAAACTCATGACCAATATTCGCTAGAAATTTAGTCTTTAGCTGTTCGACTTCCCTTGTTTGTACTTTTGCATTATGTAAATCTGTTACATCATGGAGTTCAAGTATGTAAAAGTTTTTATTTTGAGAAAATGTGTGACATTTCGCATCAATAATAGTCACATCACTGTGCATTTCAGGATTAGCTAAAGTCACTCTATATCCTTTTGTATGATGCTTTTTAACATAGTCTAACCAAGACTTGTCAGACTCAGTAAAAATCTCTTCACTTTCACTCAAAAAGATATCTCTTACACTATCGTTTTGTTTTTTAAACTCAGTAATATTTTTATACCCCATATTTGTAAAGAAAGTTTTATTTGCACCAACCCAACCTTCACCTTGAAAAAAGTAAAGCATCATTGAGTTTGAGTTATCAACTATACTTGTAAAAAAGTCTTTGTCCAAGTACTTTTCAAAGTCTAGTCCCCTCTTATTTCTAGTAGTATTTGTGATAGATTTTTTTGATGAAAAAAGTGAAAAAAAGCCCATAATATTTCCCCTGAAATGGTTAATTTAGATGATTATAACATAAAGATGATAGAATATCTTTATGAATAAAAAAATAAAAAAAGCTACAAAAAAAGAGATTTCTGAGATTCATGAGCTCTTTATAGAGCGCTATGATGAAGCAGTTACAGAGCTTACCTACAAAAATGCTTATGAACTAGTTGTCGCAGTTGCATTATCAGCACAGTGTACAGACAAGCGTGTAAATATTTTAACTCCTCCTCTGTTTGCCAAATATCCCGGTACAAAAGAGTTGGCAATAGCTGAGCTTGATGATGTGAAATCTTTTATAAACAGTTGTTCATTTTTTAATAACAAGGCCAAAAATATCATCAAAATGGCACAAAGAGTTGAAGAGGTTTACAAAGGAGAAGTTCCTTTAGATGAAAAAGAACTTCAGACACTGGCAGGTGTTGGTCAAAAAACTGCAAATGTTGTAATGATAGAGTACACAGGGGCTAATTTGATGGCTGTTGATACTCATGTTTTTAGAGTGGCACATAGACTTGGTTTAAGTGATGACAAAACAGCAATTGCAACAGAAGCCACACTTGTTAAAAAGTTTAAAAATAATCTTCATGCTCTCCATCAAGGCATGGTTCTTTTTGGGCGTTATATTTGTAAGGCCAAAAATCCTGATTGTGAGAAGTGTTTTTTAACTGAGTACTGTCGAACAAAAGAAACTTTTAAAGTTTAGGTATAAGATGTGCTTTATAAAAATATGATTAAAATTTTCTTACTAATAAGCTTTAGCATTATCTTCTCTGGATGTGTAAATAAGCACGGTGTTTCTGCAAAGTATTATAGTGATTGTAAAGAGTATTATGACCTTCAAGGTTACTACCACAAAGAGTGTGGTGAAGATGACATAATGACTTATAAAGCGATGGGTGATGCTTTTAAAAAGAAAAAGCCAGAGTCACAAGAGAATGTCTACTAACTATTTAACAGCTATAAATGTAGCAAAATTTGCCCAACGGAAAACTACTTCACAGTGAGAAAATCCATTTTCAAGTGCCATTTTAATATTTTCTTCTTCACTATACGGCACTAAGACATTTTCTAAAGCTTCACGTTTTTGCATGATTTCATATTCAGAGTAGCCTTGAGTCTTTTTAAAGTCATAATAACACTCAATCAAATCTTTATTAAGTTTAGAGTTGTGTGAAATCACTTTTTCACTAAAAATAAAAATACCCTCTTTTTTTAAAGAATTAGCAAGTTTTTTGATGAGTTTTTCACGAACAAGTGGACGGATAAACTGAAGTGTATAGTTAGAGATAAAAACATCAGCCTCACTATAGTCATACTCTAAAATATCTGCATTTATAACTTCTATATCAACTCCATAAGCTTCGCATTTTTTACGAGCTTGAGTGAGCATTGCCTCAGAAGTGTCAAGTCCAACAAGTTTGGCGTTTACTTCTAAATCTCTATGGATATTTAAAAGTAATGAGGCCGTTGAACAACCCAAGTCATAAACTATTCCATCCTCAGGCAAATTCTTTTTCACAAAAAATTGAGTAATTTTTTGGCTCTCTTTATAGAAGGGAACACTTCGCTCTAACATATCATCAAAAACAGCAGCGACTTCTTCATCAAATTCAAACTGTTTTTTTATCGGTTTTGTAAATACTTTATCATTCATAAATACAATTTTATCTAAATTAGCCTATAATTATCATAACTCTCAAAAGGCTCAAATATGGAACTAGACACTTCTACTTTAATGCTAATCTTTTTTATACTTTTTTTAACTGCTAGTATCTGGAAAATATGGGCTTTTTTACCAAACGAACAACTTAAAGATGATGATACTACTGATGAGTCTCAAGAAAAACTCCTAGAGTGTATGTTAGATGTTATTAGTAAAACAAAGGGTGAACTTACACCTAGTGAGCTTTTACAAGTAATGAAAGAGGATATCAAGTTTGATAAAGAAAAATTCTGGCGTTTTAATCTTAACAAATTAAACCATCTTCTCCAGACGTACTATGTAAGTCACGAAGGGGTAACGAGTATAAAGGATATTTACAAAATATGAAATTAAATATTATCCAGAAACTTCTTTTAGTTGCAACCCTACCTATTATTACCCTTTTAATTTTCTCTACAAACCATATTGTTGATAAATACTCTCTAGTCTCTAGCTCTAAAAATGAACTACTCAAACTTAGTATCATAGAAATCACCAGTGATTTAATTCATGAACTCCAGATAGAAAGAGGAATAAGTGCTAGTTATCTTAATAAAGTAGATAGTGATTATTTCTCATCAATTATACTACCTCAAAGAGTTAAAACTGATGAAGTCCTACAAAAGTTTAAAAGTGCCATAGTACTTTTAAATAACAAGAGTATCTCTCTCTCTAGTAAAAAGTATATACACGATACTCTTCCAATGCTTAAAAAAATTTCCAATATTAGAAAAACTATTTTAGACAAAAGCATCCAAGCTGAACTCTCTTTTGCCTACTTCACTAAACTAGACAATCTCCTAATCTCTATACTTAACGGCTTTAAAGTTCATGCTAACACAGCAAATACAAATATGTTTATTATGACATTAAGACAGATGATAGATCTTCAAGAGTTTGCCGGACAAGAGAGAGCATTAATAGCTCAACTTGTTTACACAAAAAGTATCACTCAGCTTGATATGCGTCACTTTGAAAGCCTTCATGCTTCACAAATGAATAGCTACAAAAATATCAATTTTATCTTAGAGAACTCTACTTTTGAACATGATTTACAAAATATTCATAAATTATATATAAATTCTTACTATCATAATATAATCACTCAACTAGAGAAAAATGAAGAAAGAAGAGAAGAATTCGATCAAAAAGTATTAGAACTATTTGTAACAACAAGTAGAAATGAAGATTCTACTGAAATTGTGAAATTTTACAAAAAAATCCTCAGCCATGAACTCCAAATCGATTCTAAAAAATGGTTTGAAGTATCTACTCAAAGGATTAATAAATTCCACAATATTGAGAAACAATTACTTGAAAATATATATACGAATATTGATATTTATATCAAAGAGCTAAATACTTCTTTAGTAATTCAAATATTACTTACTATCATAACCATAATAATTTTACTTTTAGGTACATTTAGTGTCGCAAATAAAATTAAATATTCCATTTCTCAACTTAATCAAGGGATTAATGAATTCTTTGATTTTTTAAATTTTAAAATTGACAAACCAAAAAATATCAATACCAATTCACATGATGAAATCAGTGATATGGCTGAATACATCAACCGAGAAATGAGTTTTATTGAAGAGAAACTCCAAGAAGATAAAGATTTTATTCATGAGGCTACCCAAGTTGTAATGATGATGAAAGATGGGGACTTTAGTGAACGTCCATACTTTGAACCTAACAATCCACATCTTATTGACTTAAAAGATGTTTTAAATGAACTTATAGAACTAATCTCTCAAAAGATTAAAGAGCAAACTACATCACTTGAAAGGTTAAATTCTTCTCTAGAAGATAGAGTATATCATCAAACAGTTGAATTAGAAAAACAGATTCAAGAGATAACTATATCTAGAGATAAAGCAGTTCAAGCAGAAATTGCAAAAGATGAATTTCTCTCAAATATGTCTCATGAAATAAGAACACCACTTAATGCTATTTTAGGATTTGTTAGCATACTTAAAAAAAGAGTAAGTGAAGAGAAGTCATTAAACTATTTAAACATTATAGATACAAGTGGAAAATCTCTTCTTACAATTATAAATGATATTCTAGATTTTTCTAAAATTCAGAGTGGAAAATTCACTATCACTCTTGGAGAGATAGAACCTATAAAAGAGTTTAGTGATGCTGTTTTACTTTTTGCCTCAAAAGCCTATGAAAAACATCTAGTTTATACAGTATATATAGATCCTAAAATGCCTAAATCGATAAATATAGATACTGTTCGTGTAAAACAAATTTTATCTAATATTTTAAGTAATGCTATTAAATTCACTCCCCAAGATGGAGAGGTACATGTTAGTGTATCCCTCAAAGAGTCTGAGCTTGTAATCTCAGTAAAAGACAATGGTATAGGTATTGCAAAAGAGAATATTTCAAAAGTATTTAGTGCTTTTGAACAAGCAGATGGGAGTACAACAAGAAAGTATGGAGGTACAGGACTAGGACTCTCCATTTCTTCAAGACTAGCTACCCTTATGAATGGAGAGCTTAAAGTAGAGAGTACTCTTAATCATGGGTCTATTTTTACACTTAGTATCCCTATTCAAACGCTAGATAGAGAAAATCTACTCCTTTTAAACTCTCCCGAACTTTCCAAGTATAGATATGCAATTTTAAGTCCAAAGGCTGATAATCCAAAAGTCACACTAATAAAACAGTACATGAAAGATTTTGGACTAGGAGATATTTTAGAGCTTCATAGTTATCAGAAAGATGGTTATGATCTTCTATTTTTCATACCTGATGATGCATATAACGAAGAGATAGTTATGTCTGAAGTTAAGGCAATTGCTATCCTCCGTTCTCAAAGTATTAAACTTGCGAATCTTGAACATATCCAACCACTCTATGCACCTTTAGTACCTCAATATATCGTGGACTCTATAAAAAACTCCAATCTCCAAATTCAAAAAACTCTAATCCAAACAGAAAATAAAATAAAGAATAGTAGTGATGACATTAAGTTTAATGGCTCAATCCTTGTAGCGGAAGACAATAAGACAAACCAGATGCTGATCTCTCTTATCTTAGATGACTATGAACTTGAGTATACCATTGTAAACAACGGACTTGAAGCAGTTGATATGTTTAAAAAACAGAATTTTGATCTTGTCCTAATGGATGAAAATATGCCAGAACTAAATGGAATAGGGGCAATGAAAATCATAAAAGAGTATGAAAAAGAGAATCAGCTTACAATGACTCCAATAATAGCACTTACAGCAAGTGTTTTAGAAAAAGATAAGGAGATGTTTATAAATGCTGGTATGGATGGATTTGTAGGGAAACCCATCAATACAGATGAACTAGAAAAGGTATTAGGTTCTTTCCTTACTAGTTAAGTTTGGTTTGTCATCACCATCTTGGTTTTCTATCTGACCTTGTAGGTAGTTAGGTGGTCATGATGTTTAGCTTCGTAGTCTCATTACGTATCTGTGTCTATATTCATTTTTAGAACACCATAACCGATGGCTTCTGATATTTATGACGGAAGAGAACTTGAACCACTGTGAAAAACAAAGTTTACAGCTTTTGCATCAGCAGAGAACTTTTCTGCTATATATTTTTGAGAGTTATCAAGAATTTTTGGAGTAAGTGAGACATTACCTGGTTTGTAAACCATCATACTCGAACCATCAATCTATGCTCGTTAAACATACCTATACTACCGTTATATGAAAATATCACACCTTAGCAAATATTAATTTTTCACATATTTTCCACGACTAAAGAAATAATTTTTAGATTAGTTCTTTTTCAGATATCCTAAATTAAGATAAAACTCTGACTGTAAAGCATCATCGAGAGCATCATTAAAATCATCTACTTTTGGTAAAACAGATATCAAGACTTCTTTATACTCTTGTAATAGGTTTTGAATAATATCCCAAACCATGTAAGGATTTATACCTCTGTAATTATGAGATATTTTATCTCGCATTTTAGAAATATCATTCCAAGTAAAATTAACATCACTTTTAATCTGAGTATCTATTTTTTTATTTTCCTCACCAATCGCTATCAAAAGACTAACAACTGCATTAAAGTTCATCTGATCATTTGCATAATAAAAAGACTCATCATCTTCAAATACTTTAGTATAAAGATTTATTTTTTCAATCGCTTCTAAAATAGTGAATATATAAATAAGATTTTTATCACTATACATAGATGATATCTTTAATAGCTTTTCGTTTGATAAGAGGATTCATATATTTAAAGTTGACCAAGTCTATATCTTTTCCAAATTCTATGTTAAGCTCATTTTCTAAGTTAGTCATCTCTTTAAAGGTTAAACCTTTTGAAGATGTTTCATAGACTATATCGATATCACTACTATCAATATTTCTCTCTGTAGCAAAACTTCCAAAGAGTCCAATTTTATTAATAGAATATCTATCAATAAAATCAGATTTATGTTCTTGTAAATAAGTAATGATAGTATCACGATTCAACATATTAATCTATTCCTTATCAGCTTAAATTGCCTTATTATAACATAAGTTCAATACTAGAAGAATTCATTCCTTTTCCACAATTCACCCCAGTTTGCACTTTCTCTGCAGTCACCAGTTTATATAATTTTTGGAAAAATAGTAGGAGTCAAGATGGTTAAGTCTAAAAAATATAGTGGTGTTTGGTTACATAAGCTTTTGAATGGGGACATTCCATACTCCCTCTGAACCAGGAGGTGATCAACCTACTGCTATCAAAGAAGTAAATCGTCACCAAACTACAGGTAATGGTAAAATATGCACTATTGCTTAGGTTTAGTTAAATAGGTTATAATAAATACTTAGAAGATATTTGGAGAATACAATGCATACTTTACAATTACAAGTAGATGATTCAATTTTTGATAAATTTATGGGACTTTTAGATATTTTACCAAAAGAAAAAATATCTGTAACTGACGAATCAAATTTTATCTCTTTTGAAGAAGCAAAAATAAAAGTTCAAAATGCAATTAATAATATTTCCGATAACAATGGTATTGAAGTTGAGGATGCATTTGATAAAGTTCTTAACTCTTAAATGATTTATACAATTATTGTTGAGCCAGAAGCTTTGCAAGATTTGTTTAACATCAAAAAATATATCACTGAACAAGATACTATAAATAAGGCTAATGTATTTATCTCAGAGTTAAAAGCAAATATCAAAACTTTAAATGAAATGACTCAAAGGTGTAGAAAAAGTTATTACACTAAAGAAGCTAATACTCATGACCTTATTTACAAAAAATATACTACAGTATTTCAAATTAAAGCAAATAGGGTTCATATCCTTTCAATTTTCAGACAAAAGAGTTATTAAACTTCGACAGCCTCTCGACAGCCACATTTCAAAAATACACTAAAAATCCCTACTATTATCAATAAAAAGATATAAACTTTAAAGCACATACTCCTTATGAACCAGCAGGTGATCAGCCTACTGCTATCAAAGAGTTAAGTGAGTCGATACTAAAAGGTAATCGTTACCAGACACTTGAAGGTGTTACGGGTAGTGGTAAAACATATACTATGGCTAAGGTTATAGAGAATGTTAAGATGCCTACTATCATTATGACTCACAACAAAACTCTTGCTGCGCAACTCTACTCTGAGTTTCGTGGTTTCTTTCCAAACGCTCATGTTGAGTATTTTGTATCTTACTATGATTATTATCAGCCTGAAGCCTATATTCTTCGTCAACAAAGTGATTAATGAAAAGTTTTCTTAGTTGATCTAACTTAAAATAAGGAAACATTCGTGGGGTATAAAAGAAGAAAAAAGTCTTTCCACTTATTTTCCACCACTTTCAAGAAAAAGTAGCGAAATAGTGGTAAGTTGAAGAAAGTTTAGAAAAAGAAAGTTAATAAGTAGTTTAGTTTCTATCCATTGCATTTAAGTCTTTAAATGCTTGTACCACTCTAGCAACTAAAGTCTCCTGACCTGCACGAAGCCATTTACGAGGATCATAGTACTTCTTGTTTGGTTTGTCTTCACCATCTGGATTTCCTATCTGACCTTGTAGGTAGTCATGGTTTTTCGCAACATAAGCACGAACACCATCCCATGTAGCCCACTGAGTATCTGTGTCGATGTTCATTTTAATAACACCATAGCCTATAGCTTCAGAGATTTCACTTGGAAGAGAACCTGAACCACCGTGGAAAACGAAGTTTACAGGTTTAGAATCAGTAGAGAACTTTTCTGCTATATATTTTTGAGAGTTATCAAGAATTTTTGGAGTAAGTGAGACATTACCTGGTTTGTAAACACCATGTACATTTCCAAATGAAGCAGCTATTGTGAAGTGAGGTGAAACTTCATTTAGCTCTTTATATGCAAATGCCACATCTTCTGGCTGAGTATAAAGAAGTGAGTTGTCCATTTCCGTGTTATCAACACCATCTTCTTCTCCTCCCGTACAACCGAGCTCAATCTCAATGCTCATATCGATTTTTGCCATACGTTCTAAGTAAGCTTTACAAGTTGCTACATTCTCTTCTAAAGGTTCTTCTGAAAGGTCTAACATATGAGATGAATAGAGTGCTCTTTTTGTATGTTTAAAATGTTTTTCACCGGCATCTAAAAGTGCATCAATCCAAGGAAGTAGTTTTTTAGCAGCATGATCAGTATGAAGGATTACAGCAACACCATAAGCTTCAGCCATTGTATGTACATACTTTGCCCCAGCAATAGCACCAACAATTGCTGCTTTTTCATTTTCATTAGTAAGTCCCTTACCTGCAAAGTAAGATGCTCCTCCGTTAGAAAATTGAATAATCACAGGAGATTTAACCTGTGCTGCAGCTTCTAAAACAGCATTTATAGAGTCAGTATTTACAACATTTACAGCAGGAATAGCAAAACCCTCTTTTTTTGCATGATCGTAAACCTTTTGAACATCTTTGCCAAAAAGAACTCCTGGTTTTACTATATCTAAGATACCTTTACTCATATGACTTCACCTCAAATTTTGATTTATTTATTATTTTGGGATTATATTAAAAAGTTCATTTAAAAGAACTTTATGTTAACATAGTACAAAACATCCAAATAGATAAGAGTACATGAATAGAAAAAAAGCTACTGCATTAATTACTGATATTGTTCTTATAGATATTATAAACTTTTCAAAACTCACATCTAAAGAGCAGTTAGAGATTATTACTTTTCTTACAAAAAGTTTTAGAAAAATGATAGAAAAAATGCTTTTAAACTCACATACTCCATTATCAAAATTTATCATTGGTTTTGTCTCAACAGGTGATGGTTTTTACTGTATTTTAAACCCAAGACTAAAAGGTTTTGGTGCTATACTAGGACTTAGTTTTACACACTTTGCAGAACATATTTCTACGAAATATCAATATTTCCAAGGCATAAGAATCGCTGCACATACAGGTGAAGTAAATGAATTCACTGATATTCTTGGCAATAGAAACTTTATTGGTGATGGACTTAATGACTGTGCTAGATATTTAGAAGTAAAAAATTTCAATATCACTACTGTTATGGTTTCAGAAACAGGTTATGCAAGTTTAAAAAAATTTTTAATATTACATAAAGACTTCAATACTCTTTTAGCGAAACGTGGACTTCAAAAATCTAGTGTTCAAACATTTGAAGATAAACATGGTATGGAAAAACACGGTTGCCTTATATGGCTAAGAAAATCTGGAATAATTAATCCACCAGATATAAACTTTAACTCAATAATTTAAGAAGGGAAAATAATGAGATTAACTTTAGATGAATATTCTAAACATTTTAAAATGTCAAAAGAGATGATAAATTCTAAACTTCGTGCAAAACGTCTTAACTATATCATTGAAGATAGTATCACTTACATCATTGTAACGAGAAGTTCTTTAGACAAAGACAAGAGAAGTGAGATACACACAGAACAAAAAGAAAATGTAAAAGCAAAAAAAGTTCAAACACCAGTTGTTCCAAGTAAAAGTAAAACTACAGTAGCTATGGTTTTAGGACTTTACCAAAAAGAGAATCAACAACTTAAAGATAAAATAATCCAACTAGAAGCAAAAATAGACAAACTTATTGACGATAAAGAGCAGATGTTACGCGATGAGATGGCTAAGATAGAACAAGTTTATCTCAATAAAGATGAACAACTTAAAAATGTTTTAGAGTTAATGAGTGCTAAAATGGTTGCAGAGTCAAACAATACTATACATGAAGTCGAAACTCTTCATGCACCAGTTGAAAAAAAGAGTGACTCACAAAAAGAGATAGTGGAACTTAAAAGCTATCTAAAAGGTTTGGAACTTGAAACTTATCAAAGAAAAATTATCAAAAAAAGATTTTTAGCGGACTATGGTAAAGATATTCGCATCATCAAACAAAATGGCAAACTCTATCTAGATTTTTCTAAATATGATTATAGTGACCTTTTAGAGTATTAAGACAAGTCGTTACCAGTTATTCTCCCTTTTTTTCCCTCCCACTAATTAATTGTCTCCCATGGAGTGAAGCATAAGCTTCTCTTCAAGTCAACCTTTCTATTTAAGAGTATTATTATCAATTAATACACGATATACCGTGCTTATTATTAATAATATATACTATTTAACATTATTAAAAGTATATTAAACACAATATAATATACTTAACAAGAAGTTTATATACTTTTTAACATAATAAAATGTATATTTAAGTGTATTTTCCGTATAATACTTCCATGCAAATCAATGATCTATTTAATATTCTTCATAACTCGTTAGAGTCTCAGAACAATGGTAAAAAAATATCTCTTAAAGATATGGCTTTAAAGTTTGGAATTTCGATGAGAACATATCAAGACTGGAAGCTTGGTCGTGCTAAACCACAAGCAGCTTCTATTGTTATGCAGATGTTGGGTAGTTTAGAAGATGATGAGATTATAAGAACAGTTAGAAAGATAAATAACCTTAAGGACTAAGTATATGAGTGCACTTACACAAAATGAAAGAGACGGACTAGAAGATGTATTTCTATCCATTCATACACCAAGTGATAAATATCAAAAAATCAAAGATATCTCAACATTATTGATGTCTCATGAAACTACATTTAATCTAACAAAGCTCTTAAAACAGGCTAAAGAGGGACTAAAAGAAACAAAGTTATCACACTTTTTGTTCAAATTTAGCAAAAAGAAGAAAAATTTAAGCAAATAAAGTATAAAGTACCTATAGCTGAATTATTTCACTTGTGAGTGGGGGTTCGGAAAATATTTTAATCCAAGGGTAAATTTATGAATAAAGCACAATTCGTTGAATTAGTACAAGCAAGTGGTGAGTACAAAACTAAAGTTGAAGCAGAAGCAGCAATTAAAGCATTTACAGAAGCAGTAACATCTGCTCTAGTTAAAAAAGAAGATGTTTCTTTAGTAGGTTTTGGTAGTTTTACTGCTGCACTTCAAAAAGGTAAAAGTGGTAAAGTACCAGGTACTGACAAAACTTATACAACTCAAGATAAAATGGTTCCTAAGTTTAAAGCTGGTAAAGGTCTTAAAGACCGTGTAGCTTCAGGAAAATAGTCATTAAAATCAATTCTCACTCTATGTGAGTTTTGATTTATCTTCTTATGAGCATATCTTCATTCCTCTCACTTTTTAAAAAACAACAACAAAAACTTAGTGTCCCTGATACAATATTAATAAAAAAGCTTAAAAACCTCTCAACACAGAGTGATTTATTAGTTTTCAAAGATGTAAATATCTACCACCATACTGCTACTTATACCATTCCATTAATGGTACTAGATATAAAAAGAGGTCTTTACTTATTTGAAACAAGAGAGTGGACATACGACGAACTTAAAAATGCCACAATACAAAAAGCACAAAACCAAAATAGTTCAAATGAAACACTAGCATTTGACAATCATCAAACTATTATTCGTCAAAAGTTTAATGAACTCACACATAGTGATGGAATACCAATTTTCAACTATCTTCTAATGGAAAATCTAAATGCTGACGAGTATGAACATTTAGATGAATCATTTAAAGAATTGCTACCTCTAGAGAAAGTAATTTTCAGTGATTCACAAGAAGGTGATATATTTAAAAAACTCCAAGCTTCTGCCCAAGCTCAAAATAATCTCTGTACTAGTGATGAGATACTTACTACCTTACTTGTTCAGTATGCAATTTTTGACATAAACAATAAACTACATTTTTGTACTAAAGAACAGATATTATTTATTGATAAAGAGTTAGAGACTATTACTCACATCAATGGTGTAGGTGCTAGTGGGAAAAGTAGTTCACTACTTCTTAAGTCAATCGTAGAGCTTATAAAGGACCCTACCCTAAAAATTATAATTCTAAAACCAACTATTTTAGCTTGTGATATTTTAAAGAAAAAATTACTTGATATTATAGAGCATGCTATCATAGAGATAGACCTTACTTCAATTGAAATTATTACACCACTAGAACTTATCAATAGACATCAGGCTAAACTAGGGAAAGATAAACTCACAAGCATAATAATTGACATAAAACTTATGAAAAAAGGTTTTGATACTGCCAATATTATTATGTGTGATGATGCTCAAACTTATGAGACAAATTTTATAGAATATCTAAAACATATTCAAAAAAAATCTAAGCTATTGTTAGTAAGTAATGATAATAATTCTACTTTTGATTTTAAAATAAACTTTAGAGAATCAAATAAAGAGATATTTTTTCACCAAACTACACCTCATGCTAAAGCACTTCATATAATCTCAAAACTTTTGCAAAAAGATGAAAAAATCACTCTTGTTAGCAACTCAATATCTGCACAAAAGTTAAAAGATGATCTGTTTAAATTCATAGAGGATGAGCCCCATTCTTTGGACTCTTCATCACAACTCATTAATCAAAAAAAACACCAGCTCACTTTTTGTGCTTATAAAGATTTAAATGAATTCCAGACTAATCATATTATTCTTATGGACTTATGTTTTACAAGTATTAATGAGATAGAATATGCCTTAAATTTATCAGACACAAGTGTACATATTCTTTACGAAGAAAATTGCCAAGAGATAAAACAACTAAGGGGTAAATATGAACAAAGTAGTAAAAAGTACTGATGAGTGGAGAGCACAGCTAACTCCTGAAGCTTTTTCAGTATGTAGAATGCATGGAACGGAAGCACCTTTTTCTGGTGAGTTTAATGACAACAAGGCAGAAGGTATTTACAAATGTGTATGTTGTAATGCACCACTTTTTGAATCTGAAACTAAATTTGACTCAGGAACAGGTTGGCCAAGTTACTATGAGGGTGTTGAAGATGCTATAACAGAGATAAGAGATGCTTCTCTTGGTATGGTTCGCATTGAAGTTTTATGTTCAACATGTGATGCACACCTAGGACATGTTTTTCCTGATGGTCCAGAACCAACTGGACAGAGATTTTGTATTAACTCTGTATGTCTAACTTTTGAAGAGAAATAATATGAAAACACTTTTTACTCTTTTAAGTACCCTACTCCTGACTTTTATGTTTTCTGCTTGTGGGTCTGATTCGTCTGCTCCAGCTCAAACTAAAAAAGCTACAAAAACGACTGCTGCAGCTGTAAATCTTGAACATCCTATCGTTGTTCTACAAACAACTGACGGTGACTTAGAAATAGAACTTTTCCCTGATGTAGCTCCTTTAGCTGTTGAAAACTTTATGACTCATATCAAAAATGGATACTACAATAAAGTGGCGTTTCACAGAATCATTAAAGACTTTATGATTCAGGGTGGAGATCCTACTGAGAGTGGTCGTGGCGGTGAGAGTATCTGGAAAAAAGATTTTAAAGATGAGTTTACAAATAAGACTTTTGATAAACCAGGTATTTTAGCAATGGCAAATCGTGGTCCTTTTACAAATGGAAGTCAGTTTTTTATAACAACTGCTCCCACACCATGGCTAAATGGTAATCATACAATTTTTGGTGCTATTACTCCTAACTCATTTAAAGTTTTAAACAAGCTAAACAACACTCCAGTTAATGGTTCTACACCTAAAAATAGGGTTGAAATCATCAAAGCTTACATTAAAAGTGAAGGAAAATAATGGAAATGCAAACAATGAAGAAACTCGAAGAAGAAGCTCTTAAAAAAAGTGGTACTGACTTTACTCGTTTAGGCTTTGCACTTTTCTTTATGATAGGTGTTCTTACTTTTAGTTTTTTAAGTAATGGTGGAATTCCCAACAATATGTTTTTAGCAGTTGCTGCACTTATTGGTGCCTATATGGCAATGAATATCGGAGCAAATGATGTAGCTAATAATGTAGGTCCAGCCGTTGGTTCTAAAGCAATGACTATGGGTATGGCTATCGGTATTGCTGCTATATTTGAAGCTGCTGGTGCATTGATTGCTGGTGGTGAAGTTGTTAAAACTATCAAAAAAGGAATTATTGATATTTCAGCGTTTGGTGGAGATGCAGATCCTTTTATCTGGGCTATGATGGCAGCACTTTTAGCTGCTGCACTATGGTTAAACTTCGCAACTATGATGAAAGCTCCTGTTTCAACTACTCACTCAATCGTTGGTGGTGTAATGGGTGCAGGTATTGCAGCTGCTGGTTTTAGTATCGTTGACTGGGGTACTATGGCAAAAATTGCTGCTTCATGGGTAATCTCTCCCGTTCTTGGTGGTATTATCGCTGCGATATTTCTTTACTCAATTAAAAAATCTATAGTCTTTAAAGATGATAAAGTCTCTGCTGCTAAAAAATATGTACCTATTTTTGTTGCACTTATGTCTTGGGCATTTGTAACATACTTAACACTTAAAGGTCTCAAAAAAATCTGGCCACAGGTTGTTGATGTTTTAAACTTTATCCCTTTTGTATCTATAGAGATGTCAAAGAAACCTTCTCTTATGACTGCTCTAATCATGGGACTTCTTGTAGCTGTAACCGTATATGGAGTACTTAGAACTAAACTAGCAGTAAGTGCGGACTCTATTGAAAATACAAAAGATTCTGTAAATACACTTTTTACAGTACCTCTGATTTTTGCAGCAGCACTTTTATCATTTGCTCATGGTGCGAATGATGTTGCAAATGCTATTGGTCCACTCGCAGCTATCAATGATGCAGTAGTAAATGGTGGTATATCATCTAAAGCAAGTATTCCATTATGGGTTATGGGAGTTGGTGCCTTAGGTATTGCTCTTGGTCTTGCTCTTTATGGTCCTAAGCTTATCAAAACTGTTGGTAGTGAAATTACTGAGCTAGATCAGATTCGTGCATTCTCTATAGCTATGGCTGCTTCTATTACAGTTATCATCGCTTCACAGCTTGGTCTTCCTGTATCTTCAACTCACATCGCTATCGGTGGTGTTTTTGGTGTTGGTTTTTTACGTGAGTACCTTCACCTAAGTGACGCCGATAATACTATTAAAGAAGATAGAGTAATTATTAAAGATGAAAAACATAATCTTCATGCTTACCAAGGGGAACTGAAAACTTTAGAGAGAAAAGATGGTAAAGATGTAACTTCATATGAGAGAGTTGTAGAGCTTTACAAACTTATCGCTGAAGAAGAAAAACTTATTAAATCAACTAAAAAACATATTAAACAAGTTAAAAAAGTCGAGTATGTTAAACGTGATGCAATTAAAAAAATTATTGCTGCATGGGTTATTACAGTTCCGGCTGCTGCTACTTTAGCAGGGATTCTGTTTTATATGATTCGCGGGATTATGATTTAAATATTATCTAATCTTTTTTGTACTTTTATCGCCTGAGTATGTTCATAAACATCATGAACTCTCAGGATAGAAGCACCATTTCTAATAGCTTCTAAATGAATGGTAAGTGTCCCACTTAGTCTATCTTCTACCTCTGAGTTATCTATCTTAGCTATCATTGACTTTCGTGATGCACCTACCAGTAAAGGGTGTCCTAATGTCATGAAATGCTCTAAATGCTTAATTAACATTAGATTGTCATCAAGTGTTTTTCCAAAGCCTATTCCTATGTCCAATACTATATCTTTAATACCATAACTCTCAGCCTTTTGAACTCTTTTCTCAAAAAAAGTGTAAACATCATCTAAAATATTTTTATACAGAGGATTATCTTGCATAGTTTGAGGTTTACCCTGCATGTGCATGATTACTACTTTTGCATCATACTTAGCGCAGAGTTCACAAACTCTATCATTCTGTAAACCTGTGATATCATTCACAATTTTAAAACCTGACTTTAGCGCATATTCTATCACTTTAGGAGAGTAAGAGTCTATGCTAAATGCTACCTTCTCATATAACTTAGTAGTTTTAATCACATCAAGAATTGGTTTTAAACGAGATAGTTCTTCACTCTCATCCACAGTTTTAGCATTTGGAGCAGAAGAGACACCACCAATGTCAATAATAGTGGCACCATCTAATACCATGCTTTCTATCTTTTTTATAGCATCATTTTCAACAAATCTACTTCCTGAAAAAAAACTATCGTCATTGGCATTTATGATTCCCATAATTTCAATATCTTTAGTTTTTTTCATCTTTGTAATTAAAGAGAGTTTAGCTGCTAGATCTTTAAGCCCAAAGGGTTGAGCAAGTTCTTTTTTTGCTAGAACTTTTAACTGAGAAGTAGTTGCAATAAGAAGAGTATCTACTCTAGGTGTCACTGCTAAAACCGTACCACGAGGGACAGCTAGGTCTGCACCAATAGAGAGTGCATCTTGCTTTAAGATATTTGCTCCCCCAACATTTAAATCTTTGATACTAATGATATGAACTTTAGCCTTGTTAGCTAAAATACTAACACCACCACCATCCACACCAAGTTTTTCTAAATATTTTTTAATCTCAATGTCAGATGATAAACTTTCAATTATCATCACTTATCCTCTTGCAAAACTCATCAAAAGCATAGCAAATACACTTTGAGGTCTTGAGTTTAAGTTTAGAAGTCTGTAGGCCTTATCAAAGTTGTCAAGCTGAAGGGGAGTTAAGATAAGCATATCTACCACAGTTGCTCTATGAAAGAGTGCTTCGACAAGTACTTTTGCATCATCTTTTTTAACACGAGAATGTTCTTTTAAAAAGTTAAAAACATCTTTGTAGTCTAACTTGGCTAAGTTGAGTTCTAACTCTTGTGTAGTGTGGTGGTTATTTATCTTCAGTATTGGAAGACGAGAACGGACAGTAGAAAGAAGGTTAGATTTTGTAGGACTGATGATTATAAATTCTATATTTCTTGGTGGTTCTTCTAAAAGTTTTAAAAGTGAGTTTTGTGCTACATCAGTTAAATCACTAGCACCAAGAATAATATACTTAGTTTGTGATTCACTTATGTAAGACTCCGCTAAAACTGCCTTTGCATGTTCGATCTTAAAGCTCTCACCTATCACGATGAACTTTACAACACGAAAAGGTTTTAGTTCCTCTTCTAGTCTATTAACTTCACTTTCAATATCATCTGCAATGATAATATGACCTCTAATTGTTTTAAGAGTTTGCATCAACCTCTCCAAACATTGCAGCGTTTAGTGAAGCATCAAAAAGACGATAGAGCTGAAGAAGTTTAATATCTAAACCTTTATCGTATGACTTTAAAGTAAAGGCATTATTGAAGTCTTCATCAAACATCCAGAAATAACTATTATCTTTTCTTTTTGCAATATCGCAGCGTTTATCATTACCCTTACCTACATACCAAAAGAAGTAATCATCTTTGTATGAGAGAGAAATCATATCATCAACAACGTCTATCATCTCTCCACCATTGATACTATTATAATGAACACATAAGTTATCAATACTTACTATTGGGATAAGTGGGCGTTCAAGGGTAGCAGTATTAATGCGAGATAAAATATACGTCTCCAACCATTTATGCTTCTCATCAGTGATAAGAATAACACTCTTACCTTCAAGAATCTGTTCTAATGCATAGGCTGTAGTTTTTGACCATTCAAAACGATGTTCTTCTAACCATGAGAGAGTAGCACCCTCTTCGCGGATAGTATCAAGTGTCCATTGAGCAAAATCAGGTAAATCAGAGTATGACACTGAAAGCTACTTGTCTAACTCATAAGCATCATGTAAACCACGAACGGCTAACTCTGCATATTTCTCGTCAATTACCATAGATATTTTTATCTCAGAAGTTGAAATCATATTGATGTTGATGTTATTATCAGCCATAGTAGAAAATGCTTTTGCAGCAACACCAGTATGACTTCTCATACCAACACCAACTACAGAAACTTTACAGATATCTTCATTGTAAGAGTCAGCTTTTATCTCGCCATTTTTTACAAATGTGTCTACAATAACTTTTGCATCATGTAAGTCACTAACAGGGACAGTAAAGTCAATGTTAGTAGCACCATCATGTGCTTTATTTTGAATAATCATGTCAACATTCACTTCAGTAGTTGCAAGTTTATTAAAGATATCAGAAGCAATTCCTGGTCTATCTTTTACACCCATAAGTGAGATACGTGCTTGGTTTCTGTCTAGTGCTATTCCGCTTACTAATGGTGCTTCCATGATATTTTCTTCCTTAGTTATTAATGTTCCCTCTTCATGTGAGAAACTTGTTCTTGTTACTAAATTTACATTTAATTTTTTTGCCATCTCTACTGAACGATTTTGTAAAACTTTTGCACCAAGTGATGCAAGTTCTAACATCTCATCATAAGAGATTTTGTCAAGCTTTTTAGCCTTAGGCTCTATGCGAGGGTCAGTAGTGTATATCCCACTAACATCCGTATATATCTCACATAAGTCAGCTTTTAATGCCCCAGCAATCGCAACAGCAGAAAGATCACTTCCACCACGACCAAGAGTTGTGATGTCACCATGTTCATTGACACCTTGAAAACCTGCTACTACGATTATCTTGCCCTCTTTAAGAGCATCATGCATATTTTTAGGGTTAATCACTTCAATACGTGCTTTTGTATGTTGTAAGTCAGTTACAATTCCCGCTTTTCGACCAGTCATAGCCGTAGCATCATGACCTAATTCTTGAAGTGCTATACTCAAAAGTGAAGCGGTAACTCGCTCTCCTGAACTCAGTAACATATCCATTTCAGCTGCAGCTGGATGTGAAGAAAAATGCTCAGCATATCCAACTAGCTTATTTGTCTCTCCACTCATAGCAGAGACAACAACAACAATGTCATGTCCCTTTTTTTTACTCTCGCTTACACGAGTGGCAACATTGCCAATGCGTTCTAAGTCACCAACACTAGTTCCACCAAATTTTTGAACAATTAACATCTAAAGTAATCCCTCTTTTTTAAAATAATTTATTACAGTCTCATACACCGGTTTTTTAAAATGTGCAGTATGATCTAACACATCTTCTACACTTACATATTTGTAGTCACAAAACTCTGGCTGATGTGTATCTAAGTCAATTTTTGCATCTTTTCCAAGCTTCATCAAGAAGTAGCGCTGAGTCTGACCTTTGTATGGTTTCATTTTATCAGCTATCTTAGTTGGGAAGTCATAAGAGATCCACTCTGGATACTCACCAATAATCTCACCATCTTTTGTGCCTATTTCTTCTTCCATTTCACGAAAGAGTGCTTCTTTAACCTCTTCACCTTTGTCAATTCCACCTTGAGGAAACTGCCAAATATCGATTAAGTCATTACGTTGTGCAATGAAAATCTCTTTTTTTTCTGGGTAGTTACTTGAAACAATAATCATCGCCACATTTGGACGATATGTTGGTTTTATACTCATATATATGCCTGTATTATAATTAATGCGATTATACTTTAAGAGTCATTAAAATAAGATATAATTTAAGTAATTTAATTTACTTAAGGGAGTAAATATGCAAAATACTTATAACAGTGAGTACCAAGACCGAATGATTGAAGCCTTTATTGATAAACCTAGTGAAACACTTTGGTATCAAATTTCATTCAGTAAGTTTAATTTTAATGGCATTGACACTATGAAATGGAACTGGAGTTGGTGGGCATTTGGTGGAGGTTTTTTATATCTTTTATATCGTAAACAATACCTTGCTTCTCTCATACTTTTTATCGCATCAATGACATTAGGAATGATTCCTTTTGTCTCTTTTCTTTTGATGGTTTTATCTGGAGGATATTCAAGTTTTTTTGTCTACAAAGGCTTTAAACGCAAACTTAATGAAGTTGAAGAAAATATTGAAGATGAAGAAACAAGAGTGGAAACAATGAGAGTAATAGGTGGTTATCACCAATGGGTTGTCTGGGTATATGCTATTTTTATGTCACTCATTTTTAGTCTAGGATTTATGATAATTGCACCTCTTCTAACACAGATCTAGAACATCTCGTTCTAGCTCCAATCAATCTTACTTATAAAACAAAATATCACTTCTTCGAATCATTATAATAATTGTATTATATAGTTTTAATCTAGTTTTTATTATTTAAATAGTAACATACATTAACAATAAAAAAGGAACTTAAATATGCGTAAAACAACAATAACACTTTCTAAAATCACTCTTTCTGCAGCAGCACTTTTGCTTGTAGGGTGTTCAAATATAACACCTAAAAAAGCACCAGTAAAAGAAGAAGTAGCTATAGAGAAAAAAGCTCAAGAACTTTATATTAGTATGGAAACGGTATCACCTGTTATCAAATCTAAACAAGAGTACCAATATACAATTAACTTAAATAATACTACAGAAAATGAAGCTATCGTAGAACTAAAAAATAGAGGGGAAGAACCTCTTACAATTGAAGCTATTAAATTAAAAGATTCTTCTCATCTTTTAAAAAGCTCAAATAATTGTACAAAACCTCTTCTTGCTAACGAAACATGTACTCTAAATGTGAAATTCACAGGACAAGAAAAAGGACATTTTACGTCAACTATACAAATCCTTTCTGATGATGAAGAACATAAAGTTACAGATATCCTTATCAATATGGATGCAAAAGATAAATTCCATGGTAGTGTTAAACCTATTAAATCTGTAAAAGTAAAACAAGAAAAAACATTAAAATTAAAATTTAATGCACTTAATAAAGTACAATACATTCAAGTAGAAAATGATGGTCTTGCAACGCTAGCACTTAATGCACCAAAAAGAAGTGGTGACGATGCAGATAGTTTTAAATATACAACAGATTGTCCAACATCATTAAAAGTTGGAGAAAAGTGTGAAGTAACTGTAACTTATGATCCAACTAAAAAAGAAGGATACAGTGATGCAACTATTTCTATCCCATCAAATGGTTATATTACACCATCTAGATATATTAGATTAGAAGGTTATTCTAAACCTTTCTCAATTTCTATAAACAAATTTGTTATTTCTGATAATGTAGGCGACTTTATTGATGACTATTTTGAAGCAACAAAAACTTACTATTTTAGAACTATTTACCAAGAGAATACAGATAGATTTTTCACAAATGGTGTAAAAACTGAAATGACTAAATACTTCAAAGCAAATAACTTTAAGCTTGCTTCTTCAGCAGCTAAAGCAGATAGAGTTATTACAATTTACCCATCAGTAAAAACTACAAAAAATGTAGAGACAAATGATATTGAGTACCGCATAGTAATTAATGGATACCTTACAACAAAAGCACAAAATGTAGAAGTAACTAAGCAAAGTGATAAGATAACTCTTGATTATGCATCTGAATCATCAGGTATAAAATTTAGTGCGATTACACTTAATAACACTGTTTTTGCAAAAGAAAAATTCAAATTCGGTATGGAAATCCAAGTTGATAATGTAGCAGATGACAAAGAAGTTGCAGTAACTGTAGCTGATTTAGTTGTAAGCAAACTTTTTAATGTTTTAGGACTTCAAGATACAAAAGGAAATAACTAATGAGAAAGTTACTTACAACTTTCTCTATCTTAATTTTCTCATCAGTTGTACTGATGGCAAATCTCTCTTCTGAATACTCTGCTGATCTCAGTACACTTAAAGCTCAGTACCCAGGAATGGATGCTGGTAAAACAGAAAAAGAGAAAAAGGTAGAGACACAAAAAAAGATGATTGTTGCTCAAAATCGTAATGTTAGAATTGCAAAAGTAACAAAATTTTCAGATATTACTAACTACTCTTTGTCACACAAAAAGTTAACGAGTATTACAAGAAAAACAGCTATAACAAAAGCAGACATCATTGTTCTTGCAAACAGTGTTCATGCGACTACGGTACTTGTGTACATCCATAATAACATTCGTTATATATACTTTTACCAAAACTAATAATAATGCGACTATTACTACTATTATTAGTCGTTTTTCTCTCTGCAACCCTAACTGCTCAAGAGCAGAGGGTTGCTCTTCTTATCGGAAACAACAACTACTCAACACCTAATCAACTCTATAATCCAGTCAATGATGTAAAACTCATTTCAAAAACACTCCAAAATTCTGGATTTAAAGTTATAACACTTACTGATGCAACAAAGATGAAAACAGATGAAGCGCTCCGTAAGTTTCAAAAAGAACTCACTAGAGAAAGTGTTGGACTATTTTACTTTGCAGGACATGGTGTTGAGATAGATGGAACAAACTTTCTTGTTCCAACTGATGCAAAGTTTGACAATGAAGATATTTTAAAAATAACTTCCCTTGATATTAACAAGGTTATCCGTATATTTAAAGAGAGTAAAAATAGCTTAAACATTGTTATACTAGATGCTTGTAGGGACAATCCTGTTGCTTCAAACACAAAAAAAGGGCTTGCACCTTTTCTCTCACCAGATGGGCTTTTTGTAGCCTATTCTGCCCAAGCAGGGGAGAAGGCACAGGATGGACCGAAGGATGGGTATAGTCCATTTGCTCAAAGTTTTGCGAATAACATCTTACTTGGAAAGGATATAGAAGCTACTTTTAAACAGGTTCGTATTGATGTTTATAACGAAACAAAAGCCAAACAAAGACCAAGTACTTATAGTGAGATCCTTGCTCCTTTCTTCTTTGTAAAAGCTAATACACGTGGGATAAAGAGGAAACATACTCAATCTAATATAAATATATCTGGAGTAAACTTCATCCGACACAAACGTTTTTTAGAGCCTCAACTAGTTCTCATCAAAGCTGGAAAATTCAGTAAAGGTAATGATGATGACTTTGAAGCCTCCCCTCAACATGAAGTTATTATAGAAAAAGATTTTTATGTTGGAAGCTATGAAGTAACTTTTGAAGAGTACGATATGTTTTGCAAACAGACAGGATGGGCTGAACCATCAGACAATGGCTGGGGAAGAGGTAAACATCCTGTTATAAATGTATCCCATACAGATGCTCTAGCATATGTAAAATGGCTATCAAAGAAAAGTAAAAAACACTATCGTCTTATAGATGAAAATGAGTGGGAGTATATTGCTCATGCAGGTACTGAGTATATTTATGGCTTTGGTGATGATGAAGCTGAGTTAGAACTCTATGCATGGTATAGCGACAATTCTAATAATCATCCTCATAAAATAGGAACAAAAAAAGCCAATAAGTATGGAGTATATGATTTACATGGAAATGTAGCTGAGATTACAGACTCAAGTTACTATAGATATGGAAGTTCAAACTATCTTAATAAAAAGAACTCTTCTAACATGAAAGTGCTAAGAGGTGGAGCTTATCATAGTTCATATGATACACTAGAGGTATATAAAAGAAGAGAAATCCATAAAGATACACACTCTAAATCTATCGGATTTAGGATTGTATTAGAAAAATAGTACAATATATTTAGAAACTCTTAGTTTCTAAATATATTGTAAAGGTTAAAAAACTTCGTCTGAACTCTCTGTTAGTTCACTTGAGGGTGTCTCATATGTTGGTGTCTCATAAGAAGTTTTTTCTGGAGGAGTAGCTATACTACTATTTTCTTGAATTTCTTCAGAATTAGAGTCATTACTAGCCACTTCAGAACTAGAATCTCCTAACCAGATGTTAACACCTAAATAAATTCCTCCACCTGAACTTGTTGTTGAGACAGTATCATAAAAGCTAAATCCATCTGTTATTTCAATATCTGACCAAGTATTAAAACTATGTCTATAACCAAGATTAAGTTCAAACTGATTTAATAATGTATAACTTACTCCAGCCCCTGCTTTTAGTGCTACTGTAGATACAGATGAATCTGATAAAACAATTCCTGGTAATGCACTAACTTCAGTACTCCCATATGCAGCACCTAAATCAAGATACCAGTGAAAGTCTTTTGCAATTTCCCAATAAGGTCTATAATTAATCCCTATTTCACTGTATTCATCACCAGAGTAGATATATTTAGCACTATCATCAGCTACTACAAAGACATGCCCATCTGATACTGATTGTGATGAATAATAAACTTCAAATATCCCACTATCTACACTCCCTGCACCTAAACTAATCGTGTATCCACTTAAAACCTCTTCATTAGTTTTCAATTGATGCCCACTACTTGTAGTTGACTCGGCACTTAAATCATCTCCACCATTGTAATCTAGTCCTATAAAAACTCCAGCCATTGATGGTAGTGCAGCTAATGATGTAGCAAGCAATAATTTTGTTATCTTATTCATTTAGTCCCTTATATTTTGTTTTTTTTAATTATACTCTATTATTCTTAGAATCACTTTTAATTTTATTTCATAGTGGTGAAAGTCATTACATCCTCACTACTTTCCACTTTTGAACTTCTCTTGGGTCTAAGGCCCCTTGTGTGTTCTAGGGCTTTTTTTATACTATGTGATATTACATAGTATCCAAGTCTATCATCATAAGTTACATTAGGAAGCTTTTTTATTTGTTTATTGGAAGCTATAACCTGCAGACTCTCCACACCAAAAGGTGCTTCAACATTAAAAGCACCTAAACTTATCCATCTAGAAGCATCATCAGCATTTATGAACTTAACAAACCTACTATCTCTATTCCCTTCACTTAACTCTAAAAGGTAAGAGAACTTACCATCCTTAGTTTGTGTATATCCTACGATGTAGATATAGCCCATTTTATTTAGCTTCACAAATAATTCAATTTCATTATTGTCATAAAAAAGAAGATTCTCACTCCCTTTATTTGAGTTTAAAGTTACTTTTAAAGAACTTGATTCTGCAACACCTTGAGTAAGCAGAGTATTAAAATCAATACCTTTAGGGACAAGAGATACCCCCTCATATGCTTTTTTACTTAGCACTAGTGTTTTGGATTCTACTATTTCTTTATTTTTTATATCAAGAAGTTGCATATTTAATATAAGCTTTTCATTAGAAATAATATACTCTCCAGTTAAAATATATTCAGCACTATATAAATCATTTGAAACATTTATCTTTCCTTGTAATAGAGTTGATAATACAGCTCCGAACTCCGCCACCAAACTATTTCTATTAACATGGACTGGATATATATAAATATTTTTTTCTTTAAAGGCTGTTGCTAATATATTACTAGCTAACTCTAGAGAATCTATTTTAGAGTTTAGCTTTAGAATTTCAAGTTCAACTTTTGCTTCTGTTATTACTGGTATATATTTTGTATGACCATCGAGTAAAACAATAACACTTCGATAGCTCTCGTATTCTTTTGTCAATGTGTAAAGTTTTTTGTATTGAGTAAAGATAAAACTCTTCGAAAAAGAAGACTTTATCTCTTTTAAAATAGATACCATTTGAGCGTTTAATAAAGCTAACTTACTTGAGTATAGTGTAGTTACTTTCTTGGAATGAAGAGTCGCTTTAACTTTTATATTTCTTGTAGATGCAAGTTCTTCAAACTCAACACCTAAAAGAGGTAAATGTGAACTAACTTGGATTTTAAAGTCATTTTTAGTACTTGTATCTGTACTGTGCGATTTATAGACTGTTCTTATTTCACTCTTTATAACCTGACTCAGATCAGCTAATGCTTCGAGTTTTGCCATACGAAGTGTATCTCCATACCCAACACCGCTAATATCCCCAAATACTATAGTAGTAGATAAAATAAGTAGTATAAAATACCTCTCTAAACGATTCTGCATATATAACCTTTATATAATATTTTATAGTCTCTATCTATTCAAACACACTGATTTTTGCACTATATAATCTCAAAATTATATCTCTACACAATTAAAAAAAACTGAAAGTTGTTTATTTTTATTGTTACAATCAAAAATAGAACTTTAGCTATACTTCCATCATGCTATTATATATCCATATCCCCTTTTGCGATTCCAAATGTTCTTACTGTGCTTTTAACTCTTATGTAGATAAGTTTCATCTAAAACAAGAGTATATGTCTGCTCTGTTAACACAACTGGCGTTTGAACTTAAAAGATTTGAAGCTAGCTCTCACTCTATTGAAACTATTTTTATAGGTGGAGGGACTCCTTCTACTGTTTCGCCTGAACTTTATGAGCCTATATTTTCTCTATTGAAACCGTATATGAAAGAGGAAATAGAGATAACAAGTGAGGCAAATCCTAACAGTGCAACTTACGAGTGGTTACAAGGGATGAAAGAGCTTGGAGTAAATAGAATCAGCTTTGGTGTACAGAGTTTTGATGAAGAGAAACTCAAACTTCTCAATCGTGCACACACTCCACAGATGGCTCTAAATGCCATAAGAAATGCAAAAGAGATAGGATATGAAAATCTCTCCCTAGATTTAATATATGCAACACTCGGAGACACTAAAGAACTCTTAGTGAAAGATATAGACTTGGCGTTTAGCCTACCTATAAACCATATAAGTGCCTATGCTCTAACCATAGAAGAGGGGACTGCATTTGAGTCTAAACCTCAAATGAGCTCAGAGCAGTTAGAACTTACTTCTTGGATATTTGACACTATAAAAGAGAAAGGTTTTTCTCAATATGAGATCAGTAACTTTGGAGAGTATCAATCAGACCACAATAAAGGGTACTGGCTTTACAAAGACTATATAGGTGTTGGTGCTGGTGCAGTAGGTAAACGCCAGTTAGAGCGATTTTACCCTACTCCTGTTATAGAAGAGTACATAAAAAATCCTATGAACATTAGAGTCGAAACATTAGAAGACGAAGATAAAAAGATAGAACAGATTTTCCTAGGTCTACGCTCATGTATAGGTGTTGATAAAAAACTGTTAAATACCAATGAACTCAAACAGGGTGAGATCCTAGTTCAAGAGAATAAACTTACTTTAAAAAACAATATTTTATATAACAAAGAGTATCTTTTAGCAGATGAAATTGCTCTATTTATAACATCTTAATCATTCTTTGGATAAAATCCCAACAATTAAATAAATAACTATGAAGGCTTGCTATGTTTGGTATGGGATTTGTCGAAATACTCATTATCGCTATTATCGCCATTTTATTTCTTGGTCCTGATAAACTTCCGGGTGCTATGGTTGATATAGCTAAATTTTTTAGAAGTGCTAAAAATGCTATTGGAAGTGTAAAAGACACACTTGAAGAAGAGATGAATGTTAGTGATATCAAAAAAGAAGCACTATCGTATAAAGCACAACTTGAAGATGTTAAAGCTTCAGTAGATGTAAAAGCTCAACTTGGCAACCTTAGTGGCTCTATTTTAGATGATGACGAAGTTGAAGCTCCAAAAAATGTAGCACCAAAAGAGCCACAAGAAGTAACATTTAAGAAGAAAAAGAAAAAAGATTCATATGCAAAGGTAGAAGATGTTTGATGAGTTACGACCTCACCTTATAGAACTAAGAAAAAGACTGGCCATTTCACTTGGGAGCCTTATAGCAATGTTTTTTGTTATGTTTTTCTTCCATGAACCTATCCTAAACTGGATGGTAGAACCACTCAATATTGCCCTTATAGAAGTTGGGAAAAAGTCTGTTCACGCAGCAGATGGAATGATAACTACTTCTCAAGTTGGTGGTGCATTTTTTGTAGCCCTGAAAGTTTCCTTTTTTGCAGCTATTGTAGGTGCTTTACCTATTATCCTTTCTCAAATTTGGGCGTTTATAGCTCCAGGGCTTTATGCTAGTGAGAAAAAGATGGTAATACCTTTTGTGCTAGGTGGAACAACCATGTTTATCATAGGTGTCCTCTTTGCTTATTATGTTGTAACCCCTTTTGGTTTTGATTTTCTCATAACCTTTGGTAGTTTCAAGTTTACACCACTTATTAACATTGAAGATTATGTAGGCTTTTTTACTAAAATCATGTTTGGTTTTGGACTAGCGTTTCAACTTCCAGTATTTGCTTACTTTTTAGCACTTTTAGGTCTTGTAGACGATAAACAGATGATAGCATTTTTCAAATATGCTATTGTAATTATTTTTATCGTTGCTGCACTTCTAACACCACCAGATGTTTTAACTCAGCTTCTTATGGCTGGTCCTTTAATCATCCTTTATGGTTTCTCTATTCTTATCGTTAAAGCAGTGAATCCTGCACAAGATGAAGACGATGAGGACGATGACACTGAGGAAGAAGTGAACACAGACAATGAAAACAAAGCTGAAAAATCACAAGCCCAAGATAGACTCGAAGAGTCAAAATAAAAGCTTGTTGAGTTCTAAGATGCATCAAAAAGAGTTACTCACTTCAAGCTATGACTTCACCCTTCCAGATGAGCTCATAGCAACTCACCCTGCTTCACCTCGTGACCATGCAAAACTTCTTGTTTATGATAGAAAAACAGATACTATCACACACACTCATTATTATGATTTTGAAAAATATATTCCAAAAAATTGTGCTCTAATTTTCAATGATACTAAAGTTATAAAGGCAAGACTCTTTGGTTTTAAACCAAGTGGTGGAAAACTTGAACTCCTCATAAACCGTGCCCTAAATGCCCATGATATAAATGTTTACATCCGTGGGAAAGTTAAAGTTGGTACAGAGATAATCTTTGATAAAAACCTTGTGGCAAAAGTAACTGAGCTTAACGAAGATGGTAGTAGAGTTGTAAACTTTTTTAGAAAAGAGACACTTTTACGTTTTGAAGATATTCTTCCAATTATAGATGTCATAGGGCATATCCCTCTTCCACCTTACATCCAACGTGAAGATAATGATGAGGATGCAAATGAGTACCAAAGTGTCTTTGCAAAAGAAGAGGGAGCAGTAGCAGCTCCTACTGCTTCACTACACTTTACTGAGGAACAGCATAGACGAGTATGTAAAAACTTCAAACATGCCTATGTTACACTTCATGTTGGAAGTGGGACTTTTAAACCAGTAGATGCAAAAATAATAACTGAGCATCCTATGCACTCAGAGTATTATGCCATTTCAGATGAGGCTAAAAAAATCTTAGATTCAAACATTCCTGTTTTAAGTATAGGGACAACATCAACAAGAACCATAGAGTTTTACGACAAACATGGAAAAATACAATCAGGCGAAGCAAATCTTTTTCTTCACCCCCAAAACCAACCAAGCCGTGTAAATCACCTTCTAACAAATTTTCACTTACCAAAGTCAACTTTACTGATGTTAGTTGCTTCGTTTATAGGTTTAGAAAAGACACAAGAACTCTACATCGAGGCTATCAAAGAGAAATACCGTTTCTACTCTTATGGCGACGCAATGTTAATAATCTAAGAGCTTTTTAAATCACAAAAACTTGGGAGTTACGAACCTCTATCTCTCCACTTAGTTCAGATTCAAAAACTCGTGATGGAAACTTAGAAAGAGCTTCATTATAAGTAGGATTAGTTTTACAATACTCTAAAAAATCATCACTCTTTTTATCTGTAACAACAATAGAGCCAAACTGCTTAACAAATTCATCAATGTCATAAATAGCCTTTGCTTTTCTCTCTTGAAGTAACTTATTTGTTGCTTCGCTCTCTCCTATTCTATGAGCTAAAACATATATCTCTTTACCCATTTTAAGAGCATACTCAACACTTCTCATACTTCCTGAGTTTAGATCTGCATATGTTACTATTAGGATATCCCCAAGTGCTACAACTAGCTCATTTCTTAAAACGAAATTATACTTAGTGGAAGGAGAGCCTTTTATAAACTGGCTTATAACTAGACCCTGTTTTTCAACATCTTCTATAAGGTTTTTATTTATTGCTGGGTAGCGTTTATCTAGTCCAGTTGCAGCAACTACTATAGTATTATCTACTCCTGCAGCTTTATGACTTATAGCATCAACACCAATAGCTCCTCCACTAACTATACAAACACCTGATGCAGAAAGTTTTCTTGAGAGTTCCTCTGTTTTGTGTCTTGCATATTGATTTGGTTTACGACTTCCTATGATAGATATTTTCTTTCTTTGTAACAAAACAGTATCACCAATAAAAAAAAGCTCTTTAGGATATTTTTTCATATCCGCTAACTCTTTTATATGGAAATTTATCTTTTCTATCATAATCTAGTTTAGTCTATTTATAAAGACTATGTCCACATCTTTGAGTAGTTTTTTAGACTCATAGAGAGCTTGAAGAGTATTTTTATGCGGATGCCCTATTGCGATGGCTGTCCCGTGATTTTTAGCAACTTTGATAGCTTCTTTAATCTGCTTTTTAACATAAGCCTTATCCATATGATGGTCTAAGAACACATCCCTTGCCACATATTTTAACCCGAAGTTCTTCATCACTTTTGGTGCTTTAGTTTGTGCAGTAGTACGGCTATCTACAAAATAAATATCATGAGCATTTAATGCAAACATCAAGCGGTTCATCGCTATTTCATTAGATGTAAATTTACTTCCTGTATGATTGTTAATGTATCTAACTTTAGGAAAAAGTTTTTTAATCTCTTTAATTCTTTCTGATATTTTACTTTGAGAGTCATTTATACGAAGAGTATTTGGCTCTTCTGCACTCCAATTTTGTGCTTCCATTGGCAAGTGTATCATGTATCGTTTTTCTTTAGATGCTAATGCAGGAGTGTTAGGTCTAGCACTACTTGGAGGAAGAAACGACATAGTTAAGTTTAGCCCAAGACTTTTGATGGCTCTCACCTGAGAAGCAGTTCCAACATCGTCAATAATGATTGCTAAACGTGGTTTATACGATACTATCTTTTTCTCACGTTTAATCATTTTAGGTATATGTGATAAAGACTGCCCATCTAGCTCATGTGATGCTGACACATACTGTTTTGTATCCTTTTTGAGTACTTCTTTTAGTCTAGTTTTAACATTTTTTTCTTTTGGTTTTGCAACTTTTTCAAGCTTTTTCAAAACTGCTAAACGCTTAGTTTGTTCTTGTTTTGTCTCTTTTTGAAAACTTTCTTTTGCATCGTCGTAACCAATATAATATCCAGATATTAGAGAGCTCAAGACTAGTGCTATTAGGGCTAATGTCCATGCAATATATGTAAGTATTTTGGAAGAACCATTCTTATTTTTTGTCGTTTTTCTTTTTGCCATTATCATACTTTATGTCTAATTTTTGTAACTATACCCTCTTAAATATTAATATAGAATTTTTATTGCATTTTGCCATATATTTAAAAAACACAATAGTTAAATAAAGTTTATTTTAAATATAATTTAGATAAAATCAGCTTATAAAACAACAGGAATAAATAATTTTGTTTACTACAATAAAAAACTTTTTTAATAACTCGATAGTAGAACAAAATACTAATGTAAAACTTAGATTTTCTGTCTCTTCATCATTAGATATTATTAATGAACCTCTTTATCCAACAATCACCCAAGCTATCGAAGCCACACAAGGTAAAATTGCTTACATCCACGAAAAAGTAACAGAGGGCACTCTTTATAAGGGGATGTGGAAAGAGTACATCCTACAAAAAGATGACTTTAAGTAATTTTTGAGTATAATCCCGGTTCCTTTCTCTTTGTAATATTATATTCTAATATTATATAAACCAGCAATCGTGCTGTATCCGAGGGGGAAACAAAGCCTAAGGGCTAATACCAAGAGGAGATCATACTATATGAGAAACTACGAAAACTTAGTAATCGTAAAACCTACATTTACTGCAGAAGAAATTCAAGCAAGCGTTAAAGCAATCGAAGAAGTTATTACTTCTAACGGTGGTGAAATTCAAGCAACTAGTTCAATGGGAATGAGAAAATTAGCATACCCAATCGAAAAAAACGAACGTGGTTTTTACCATGTTATCTATTCATCAATTGCTCCATCTGCAATTACTGAAATCGAAAGACGTTTCCGTATCAACGAAGATTTACTTCGTTTTATTACTATCAAATATGACACTAACCGTGAAATAGTTGCATTTAATGCAATGGTAGAAAAAGCAAAAAAAGATGCAGCAACTCCAGCTCCAGTTGAAACACCAGCAGAAGAAGCACCAGTTGTAGAAGAAGCTCCAGTAGCTACTGAAGCACCGGCAGCAACTGAAGCTCCAGCAGCAGAGTAATTAGCTAACGCTAATAAATTGAAGGAAAACTTATGTTCAATAAAATAATTTTAGTTGGTAACCTAACACGCGATATCGAACTTAGATACTCTCAAGGTGGAATGGGAATTGCAAAAACTGCAATTGCTACTAGCCGTAAGTTCACTAGTAATGGTGAGAAGAAAGAAGAAGTATGTTTTGTAGATATTACATTTTTCGGAAGAAGTGCTGAAGTTGCTAACCAATACCTAAGAAAAGGTTCTAAAATCTTAGTAGAAGGTAGATTAAACTTTGAACAATGGGTAGACCAAAATGGACAAAAACGTTCTAAACACTCTGTGACAGCTGAGACTATGCAAATGTTAGACTCTAAAGGAGATAACCAAGGTGGCGGCGGATACAATGCTCCTTCAAGTGCTCCAGCGGAAAGTGCACCTCAAGGTGGAGGCTATAATGCTCCTGCTCAAGGTCAAGCACAAAGCTATCAAAAGCCTGCTCAACAACAACAGAGTTATCAGCAACCGGCTCAACAACAGAGCTACCAACAGCAACAACAGCCTAGTTATAACAATAACCAAGCTCAGGCTCAAAGCCGTCAAATGCCAAGTAGTAATGATGTTCCAGTTATTGATATAGATGAAGACGAAATTCCATTTTAGACAATAGATAATATAAAGGAAATACCATGGCAGAAAAAAGAAAATACAAAAAAAGATATTGTAAATACTGTGAAGCAAAAGTAGACTTCATGGATTATAAAGATGCAGGAGCTTTACGTTTCTCTCTTTCAGAGCGTTATAAAATTATGCCACGTCGTTTAACAGGTAACTGTAAACGTCACCAAGACATGATCTCAATCGTTATCAAACGTGCTCGTGCAGCTGCACTAGTACCATATACTGTAACTCGTAAACAAGTTGTAGTAGCTCCATTCGAAAACCTTAAATAGGTCT
>Ga0256826_1000002_pt1 | contig 118976 bp, 153 predicted proteins | sample CV79metaG_FD_185975 | JGI IMG/M metagenome (GOLD analysis project Ga0256826, IMG submission 185975) | Hydrothermal vent microbial communities from East Pacific Rise, Pacific Ocean - CV79 | ecosystem: Environmental > Aquatic > Marine > Hydrothermal vents | place: Pacific Ocean: East Pacific...
ATGGTGAGAGAGATGAGTAAGACGAGCATACATCAGATGCTTCTAATAACTTTGAGTTTAAAGATAAAGCTAGAAAGAGATTAAGAGCTTTTGAGTACTGGGGTTACTGGGATATTCAAGGTGATGGGGACTTAGTATCTATAGTTGCTACTTGGGTTGGTAACACTTTAATTAGATTAGAAGAGAACCCATTCCCTCATGGTAGAATACCTTTCAGTGTAGCTACGTATATGCCAGTTAAGAAGAGTGTTTATGGCGAACCTGATGCTGAGTTACTTAGAGAGAATCAAGAGTCTGTAGGTAAGATGTCAAGAGCTATCCATGATACTACTGCTCAGTTAGCTGTTGGTCAGACATTTATAGATGAGAACTTCTTTCCTAGCCCTAGTCAGAAGAATGCTTATGATAAAGGTAATACTGTTTACTACCGTAGTCAAATGGATCCTAGTAAAGCTATACATAAACTAGATGTGCAGAACTTAGGTTCTACTCCATTTGATGTACTACAATGGCAAGCAAGTGAAGCAGGTGAACTAGTGGGTTATAAACCATTTGGAGGTCCTGGTGGAGCTAAGAATGGTGGAGATGCTAGTTCTAGAGGTTCAATGGATGCTGTTGCTAAGAGAGAGTTAAGTGTACTAAGAAGACTTAGTGATATGTTATTTGTAGATATGGCTAGAATGACTATTGCTATGAATCAAGTATTCTTATCAGATGAAGAAGTAGTTCGTATTACTGATAAAGAGTTTGTAACTATTAAGAGAGATGACTTACAAGGTGACTTTGACTTAAAGGTTCAAGTGTCTACTCCTGAGAGAGATGATGACCAAGCTACTAAGATAATGAAGTTACTTCAAACTAATGCTGCATCTATGGATCCAGAGATCTCTAAACTACATTATGTTAAGTTAGCTGAACTATGGAAGATAGAGGATTTAGCTGAAGCAGTATCTTCATTTAAACCAGAGCCTAGTCCTCAAGAGATGAAGATGCAAGAGTTGCAGTTACAGGAACAAGAGTTAAAGAATGCAGTACTAATGGCCCAGTTAGAAGACATACAATCTAAAGTATCTGAGAGAATCTCTAGAACTTCACAGAATGAAAGAATGGACCCTATACTTGCAGAAGCTAAGGCACATCAAGCAGAAGCTACAGCAGAGAAACTTAAAAGTGAAACTGACTTACTTGACATTGCTGCTTTACGTATTCAGTCTGGTCAAGATAGACAGGAATCTATTGAGGATCAAGAGTATAAGGCTCAGACTAGTGCTTCAGAAGTAAATAGGAAAGCTGATATAGATGCTAACTTGAAGTACTTAGATACTTCATTACAACGTATGCCAGCTAAACAAGTAACTGAAATATAATAAGGAATAGATAACTATGAACAACGTACCAATGCACCCATGTAATCAAATGCAAGCTAATATGGCACCACAGGAAACTCCACAAGCTCAACAAGCACCTAACCCATACTTTACACCTAGCCCAGCTCTTCAAGGCTATAATGGGCAACTATCAGGCGAGAATGAGGCTAAGTTAGCTCAAGCCCATCAAGCAGGAGCACAAGCTGGTAAGGCTGAAGCTGAGGCTCGTATAATGGCTTCCCTAGGCGCAAGTCAATCATTAAGACCTCAGCCACAAGTTGATGGTAGAATGGTAGAACAACTAGCTCAAGGTATAGCTGATGGATCCATAGGAGACGCTGAGCTTAACGAATTAGTTCAGAGTGGAAATGTACCACCTGAAGCAGTTCAAGCTGCTGTAGAGCTTGTGAAGGGTGCTCAGCAACCTGCCCAAGGAAGAGGTTTAGGTTCTTTCTAAAGTTTAAAGACTATTTAAGGTTAAGTGACTATAATCCCGTTACTTAATCAGTTACAATGTAACTACTGTTAAACACCAATACATGAAGTGTATAAAAGCTTACACCTGAGGCAATGTGGAGACACCCTCTGTAAAGGATATACAGACAATGGATTTATCTAATCTGAATGAAACACTTAACAACATTGAAGACTATAAAAAGTCTCAACAGGAAGCTATACGATTAGGTACTTGTTTAGAAGTACTTATGAAGGACCAGAACTTCAAGGATGTTATTTTAAATGGTTATGTCGAAGTTAGAACAGATGAGTTGTTTAAAACTTTAATGGATTATAATAGTGAAGAGCTACCAGAAGATGTCTGGAAAGAGATAAACTCAATAAAGGGTTTAACTCATTACTTAGAAACTATTAGAATAAATAAAGCTAATGCTCCAGAGAACATTCATAGAAATGACTTAGAGAGAATTAGAGTAACAGCAGAATCTGCTATAATTGAGGAGTAACACTTATGAGTAAAGAAATTGAAGAGGTAGAGTTTAGTGAAGATTTATTTGATTCACTAGTAGATGGTTCGTATAACCCTGAGGAAGAAGTACTTAGTTCAGATGATGAACTTGAGGAAGAAGTAGAGCAACAAGAGGACACAGACCAAGATATCGAAGAGGAAGAAGAAGAGGAACTTGATGAAGTAAACGACGGTGAACTTGATGAAGACTTAGACTCTGACACTGAGGTTGAGGAAGAAGACACTCTAGTAGAAGCTGATGATTTAGATGATGAAGATAGTGATATTGATACAGAAGAGGAAGTAGCTGACGAAACTACTGAATCAGATGAGGATGACACTACTGAGGTATCAGAAGATAGTACAGAAACAGAAGAGAAGAGCGACGGCAAAGCTCCAGACACTGAGACTATCGATTATAAAGCTTTCTATGATGCTGTAGTTAATACTGAGTTTGTGGTAAATAATAAGAAAGTTAAAGGCTTTGCAGACCCTAAGAAGATTATCCAGGCACAGCAAATGGCTGGTGGATTCTCTGAAAAGATGGCAGGCTTTAAACAGTATAGACCATTTATGAATCCTCTTAAAGAGAGAGGGATGCTTGAAGATCAAAGTAAGTTTGACTTCGCTATGAACATTATCGATGGTGACAAAGAAGCTATTAAACAGCATCTTAAGACCTTAAACATAGACCCTATTGACCTTGATATGGATGAGATTTCATACAAAGGTACTAAGGCTACTGCTAGTGAGGAATCTATTATTATAGAGGATACGTTGGAAAGAGCAAGGAGTCTAGGTGTAGAGGACAAGTTACGTCAGGTAATTGGGAGTGAGTGGGATGCTGAGAGTTTCCAGGAGTTTATGAGTGCTCCTGATCTAAGAAGAGATTTAGTAAATCATATTCAAGATGGTGGTTATGATATAGTTCAGGACAAGATTGCTGAGATTAAACGAATTGATTACGATGGTTCATTTAATAACATGAGTTCTGTTAACCAATATCGTGCTGCTGTAGATGAGATTCTTAAGCAACAAAAAGCAGCTGCACCTACTAAACAACAAGAAGTTGTGGAAAATACTCCCACTAAAGCTTCTGTTAAGGTAGAGAAAGCTAAGATACAGGATTCAAGAAAGGAAGAGGTTTATAAGGAGAAAGTAGCTAAGCGTGAGGCAACTATTGCTAAACAACGTAAGCGAGCTTCTGCTACATCTAAGTCTAGAGCTAAGAGTAAACCTAAACCTAAGTTTGATCCTATGGCGTTAGAAGGTGAAGAGTTTGATGCTCATATGGAGTATCTTATTTCAGGCGGTAGAGGTTAGTCCCTCACCCCTAAAACAATAATATTAAAGGATTAAAATGTCATTAACATCAAAATTTAACGGCGGTAAGTTAAACTCAACAGGGATTGACGAACAATATAACGACAAGTTCTGGTCAAAAGGTGCTATTAAAGAAGCAGCTAAGAAACGTACATTTACACAGTTAGGTGATAGACTTACTCAACCTAAACATTTCGGTGATGAGATTGTTAAAGAACGTCAATTCCCAATCTTACATGAGCTTAACCGTTTAGATGGTGGTATTGATGCAACAACTGCTAACCTAATCGAAGGTACTTACTATGCTTATGATGCTAATGGTGAAATCCTAGCAGATGGTATTTTTGAGTCTCGTAACTATGAAGCTGATGCTCAAGATGTTGGTGGTATGCCAGGTTCTTTTAATGCTCATAAAGCAGCTACAGATGCAACTGGTTCAGTTAAGGTTCTTAATGGTACAGGTACATTATTTGGTGGTGATGCAGAGTATTCAGTACTTCGTGGTGCTTTCCCAACTCTTACTGAAGATGGTGGAAATGTTAATGCAGTTAATACTAAATCTATTACTGTTCGTGGTACTGTATCTGAGTTTGGTGCTCACATGAAGTTCACTCAACGTTCTATTGATATGGATTCTCGTACTGGTGTACTAGCACAGAAAACTCAAGCTCTTGGTGAGTTGAAAGGTGATATCTTTGAAGCACAAGTACAGTCTGACTTACTTAATGCATCAGAACTTAACCGTACATTTGGTGGTAATAAACTAGACTTAGCTTCTTGTAATGCTGAATCTGTATTAACTTACGGCGACTTAAGAGCAATGGAATTAGAGCTTAAGCGTGCTCGTGTACCGACTAGCACTAAACTAATCTCTGGTTCAACTAAGATTGGTACTAAAGTAGTAGCTAGTGCTTACTATGTTTATGTTGGCCAAGAGTTAACTCCAATGTTAGAAGACATGGAACACATGGGTGAGAAAGTATGGGCTCCTATCGAAACTTACGCTGATGCTGGTGCAGTAGCAGTTGGTGAGATTGGTAAGATTGGTCGTTTCCGTTTCATCGAAGTTGAGAATATGCAACGCTACCGTGGTGTGGGTGTGGAGAATGCTGATGATGGTTCAGTTAATGATACAGCAGGTTACTATGCTTCATTACCTGTAAATGGTACTGGTGCTGAGCACTTTGATGTATTCCCTATCTTATTCGTAGGTACTGATTCATTTGCTACTGTTGGATTTGAAGGTGATTCTTCTAAAATCAAAACAGCAATGCCTAAAGCTGATGCACATATGGATCCATTTGGTAAAACTGGTTCTATGAGTATCTCATGGTACTTCGGTACATTGATCTATAGAGCAGAGCGTATACGTCAGCTTGCAGTGGTTGCACCAATCGCCTAGATTAGTCAACTCTCTGTAGTTGAACTACCTCTATGATTGTGGTGTAATACCACAATCTTCTTGTCATAACTTAAGTCCTACCTAAGGGACTTAGGCTATAATCCCACAACTTAAATAAGGTGCTACTAAGTAGCTAACATAAGGCAATAGGTACTAACCTATCCGAAACAATAGGACGATTAATAATGGAACAATACGAAAATATGACAAATGTAGAGCTTAAAGAAGCTTGTGTAGATTTAGGATTAGAAGTAAAGAGTAAGAGCCCAGGTAAACCTAATAAGACTGAATATATAGAGGCTTTAACTGCTGACAAAGAAGCTAAAGAACTAGCTAAGAAGAAGGTAGCGGAGAGTAAGTTAATTAGAACTCCTCGTAAGTTATCTAAAGCTCAAGCTGTTAAACTAGATGCTCTTCGTAAAGAGAGAGTTATTGTTAGAGATATGCAAGAGTCACAAACTAAAGATGAGTTATTATCTGTATCATGGGGTAACCCAGTTGTAGGTTTCTACACTGATATGATTGACTTAAGTGGTGAGCCTCAGTTTATCCATCGTGGTGCTTTATTCAACCTTCGTTCTGCTACTATGACTATTAAAACTCCTAAAGCTAGTGGTGGTTACAGTGCTACGGTTAAGAAGAGATTTGTTATTGTAGAAGCTGAGAAGATTACTCAGAAAGAGTTAGATGAGTTAGCTGCTTTACAGAAGATGAGAAATTCAAAAGCTGCTTAGTGCATTAGAGTACTAGTTTATATAGAGCCTTATTAGTAGGGCTCTAGTATATATTAATACAAGGATTACCTACAATGGCAGGAACTATAAAGTTCGAGAAGTATAAGAGGCTAGGTAAGACTGTATTCTTTGCTACAAATGAAAATACTAGTGAGCATACTAACTTCAGTATTGGATATGATACTCCAAGAGAATTTCATCATAAACCTATATCAGACTTAGATTCAGAAGTATTACTTAGTATTACAGTAGTTAGGGATGTTGAGTTCTATAAAGACTACTCAGCAGAGGTTGAGTTTATGGACTCTATTGCTAATGTTGTTTACTTAGACAGCATTGGTAATAGTACAGACTCTGAGCTATTAGCTGAAGGTTATGAGGTATTAATAACTTACCCATCTTCTAAACCAGTTTATGGTATAAGTAGACAATACACTGGAGAACTAGAGCAAGGCTGTACAGAGTCTAGTAGTGTTAAATACGAAGGTAGGATACTAGATCCTTCAATTACATTAGTAAAGGCTGTGCTAGTTACAGAACATAAAGAGGAGTTAATATAATGGTAGACATTAAATGGAATAGTCTAGTAGGTGATAAAACTGTTGAGGTAGGAGGGTTTGTAGGAGACTTGATGACAATCTCTGCTGCTCATATTGATAAGGCAGTACAGGCTTCTAGGCTGACTCAGGACCAAGCAGGTGAAGTATACGCTGCTATGATACCTAGTGCTTTTCAGAATGGTATGCAATTCCTATTACAGGAGAAGTTAGTAGAGGCTCAGATAGCTAAGGCTGACTTAGATGTTGAGATAGCGGCTATTAATAAGATATTGGTAGAGAGACAAGTTCTCCAGATAGAGACTAATATAGAGATCTCTAAAGAGATGCATGAGGCTAAGGTTAATGAAGTTACATTGGCTACTGCAAGAGCTAACACTCAGTTAGAGGATAGCCTATTAAGTTCTGACCTACAAAGAAAAGCTACTGAAGCTCAGACTATTGAGATTAAGAAGGCTAGTACTAGAGCAGACACTCAGTTGAGTGATTCTTTAATTAGTGCTGATACACAACGTAAACAAATAGTAGCACAGACAGAAGAAGTTGTTAAAGCCAGTACTAGAGCTGATGAGCAATTAGCTGATAGCCTGCTTACAACTGACAAGCAAAGAGTGTTATTAGATACTCAAGAAGAGGTAGAGACTTATAAACTAAATACTATGCTGCCTAAAGAAGTTGAGGTTAAAGAAAGACAGATAATAGAAGCTGAAACTATGGGTACTAAGAATAGAGAGTCTATAGATAAGAAGGATGCAGTTAGTGAAGCTCAGTTGACTCTTGTTAATGCTCAAGCTACTGAAGTTAGAAAGAAGTCTGCTAGAGACACTGCTATGAATACTGCTCAGATAAAAGAACTAGAGAGAACTACTTCTCGTAAGGATGCTGAGTCTGCTCAAGTTGTAACTGAGAGAACTGAGAAGTGGGATAAACAAAAGAACATAGTAGATGACCAGGTATTTATGAGTAGTGTGGATAAGACTAATAAAGCTAGAAATGTTGAGCTAGATATTCATCAGAAAGAGCTAGTGGCTAAACAACTAGTAGCTGATACTGAGTTCAACGTAGAAAAGAAAGAGATTATGACTCATACTCGTAAGGATAATATTAGAACCAAAGCTGCTGAACAATTTGCCGAGTTCCTTAAGTATATGTCTGCTTCTGATGCTGTGCCAGCTGCTACTGACTTCTATAATATAAGAGTTCTTATAAATGATATGGTTAAAGGTAGTGAGGATCCTGATAGAGCTCCTACACCACTTGTAGTAAGAACAGGGTTTAAAATGGGTAAAGGCCCTTTTACTTTAAAAGGTACAGCTGATAATGATGCAATATATACTGATGACAATGGTAAGAACTGTAACGCAAACTATGAGATACTAGGAGCAACTGGTGGTGGTACTGATGATAAAGACAGAATCCCAATAGAGACTACTGTTCCTAGTGAGTTTAATGGTGGAGTAGTTGGTACTATTTATGGCGCTACTGACTACACTAAGACTAAATAGTAGTGAAGAGTTCAAGCTCACCTTTTGAGATAAAGGCTATAAGACGTAATACAGGTACTGCTCCTGTAGATCATTGGACTATTAATAAGTTCAATGACCACACATACTTTAACAAAAGTGCATCTATGTATAGTAATAGTGGTCTTAGTATATACTATGACTCTGGAGATGTTAGAAATACTATGCCAAGTATTAGGCTATCTCCTAGCCTGTCAGTATTCTATAACAACACTATAAAGCTAGGATTCCCTAACGAGGAAGGTAGCTCAGACAATACTAACGGCAATGAAGGTGGACTTTCAATCAACTATAAGGATATTCAACTAGCTCCTTGGACTGTATTTAATTTTAACTATAATGACGGTAATGAGGATGAAGATGATGATAGGATACCTAAGTTTATAGGTAAAATAAATGTAGAGGATGTAGAGTTTATTGGTAGTGGTACTACTGATAAAACTATAGTAGAGTGGGATTAACATGAATAAAAGCTATGTATTAACTAAAGGGATACTTACTAAAGTAGAAGATGTGTAAATAGATGAGTACAGCCATATCCGATGATGATGTAAAAGAATACTTAAAGCATAGTGATAGTGACTCATCTATATCGGACAAGTACAAGATAAATTATGATAGTTCAGGTGACATTGAATTTACTAAGACAGTAAGTACTAGTAATAAGAGCTGGTATCAGAAAGGTGTTCTTGGAGATATAGATTCAGCAGCTTCTACATTTGACCAGTTCGTAGATACTACTACTAAAGATCTTGATAAAGGCATTACTAAAGCAGTAGACGATGTAATTGACATACCTTCTAACTTACATAAAGAATATAATAAGTTTGAAAAAGTTGTTGTAGACTTAGAAGAGTTTGGCGAAGAGATAGCTAAACAGACAGGGTTATCTGGCGACAGGCAAGATGATGAAAAGGCTATTAGTAACTCAGCTGATAGGCTTGAAGACCTTCAAGAACAATTACAAGAAGATGTATCAGGTATAGATGATAACAGCTTTATGGGTGAGATATTTACATTATCTTATAATAATAAAGTTAGAGATGCTATAGATTCCTCAGAGTACTATACCGAATTAACTAGGTATGAAGGTCTTGTAGATAAGTACGAGAAAGAGTACGCTGTAGGTATCCTACTGGATAAACTAGCTGAAGATATGCCTATCATGAAACCTATGTTAGGTTCGTTTAGAATTATAGGTGGGCTATTTAATGAGGTAGATGCCTTAGGTAGGTCTATAGATGATGGGGAACTTGCTAACTCTCTAGAGCATACATTTAAAATAGCCGGTATTGCACTAGCATTGTACGGTATCTACGTAACAATACCTGTATGCCCTTTATGTGCTGGATTTATGATAGCTGGACTAGTTTCATCTTTAGATGCTGCTTATGGTAATAGTCAAATATTAGGTGCAGTATTTAACGTCCTTGATGAGATATTTACTGGAGAGCTACTACAGCTAGACGAGAGATGGGGAGAGGGTTGGAATAGTTTTGATGAGGATAGTAAATACTATCAAGATACAATAGCTTACACTCAGATAACACTTTCAATAGCTGCTGCTATTTCTTCTCTTTATGTTCCTACTACTCCGACCGATACTTCAGCTACTGGGCAAGTAATGGCTGCAACAGGCACAGCTTCTAAGTACTATGGCCTACTTCAACAAGCTCAGCAAATCAATGATATAGTTGAACAATATAATAACTTAGATAACCTAGAGACAGAGCTAAGAGATAGGCAGGATCTTATCACTAAGAGACAGTCAGATGCTAGAAGAAACAAGATGTTTAAAGCTTATAGAGAGATGGAGTCTATGCTTACTGATGAAGATATAGCTATACTTAACTATGAGTACATGCTTTATAATGACCCTACTGCAGTTATAGATCCTGAACTACTTATTAGAGGCAATCCTTCTACTAATAGAAGTAGTGGTAATAGTGATGCTACTAGCTTTGGATTTGAAGAGTTATTTGATTATGAAACTATGAATGGTGGTAGTAACTATACTAATTCAATGCTATTTGGATAGGTTAAATACAGCCATATAAGCTATGTATTAGCTACAATACCATTTACTAGATATAATGTGTAGTGTAAGAGATAAAACTCCTTCACGGTAAAGTATAGCTCACTCTGGTACGTGGTTATGCTATAATAAAATAAAAGGATATAACAATGGGTCAATTAACAGCAGCAGAGAAAAAACAACTGGAGAGGGATGGTTTCATCATTAAAAATGGAGAGTATATAGAAGGCTCAGCTTTTGTAGGTATGCCTATCAATGCTACAAATAAAGAAAATCTTCAACAAGTTCAATCTTTAAGTCCTCCCGCTCAGAAACTTTCTACATGGGAACAGGTTAAAGGTACGACCAATTCTAATGTAATGGATTCATGGGCAATTAGAAATGCTAAAATAGAAGACCCTTATGGCGCTGCTTATGGCTACATGGATAAAGATGTATCAGCTAAACCTGTAAGTAGTATATACCAAGGGTTCGATGGAGATGTTGGTGTTAAATCACTAGTAAAAGGCTATGCTCCTAGCAATACTACTGACTCATTCTTAAGTACTGATGACAGTAACTGGGGTACTATAAAAGATAATTGGAATAATTCTGGAACTCTTAAGCAATTAGGTGACGGCTCAGTAGTTAAGCAAGGACTGGTATGGAACTCTAAAGCAGGGTTTGGTGATTACGATAATGTAGGGCAGTATAACTCATTAAACAACTTAACAGGAGATAAAGCTTTATCTAATAAAGACTTTGCATTAGGTGTGCAAAATGAGAACCAATCCACAGCTAATACTATAGGCCTTGCACAAGCTGGGTTAGGGGCTGCCTCATTAGTAGGTAATATGTGGGTAGCTAATGAGAATAGAAAGATTAAAGAAGATGCTTTAGATTACCAGAAAGAACAAGATGCAGCTGCAACAGCTAAGACAGATAAGTTCCAACGTAGATTAGGTGGTCTATAATGGGTTACTATGAATCTAAGAGAAGAGGAGCACTAGTAAACCCTACTATAGAAATAGGTAATGTAAATGCTTCTACTAATGCTTTAATGGGCAACTTGAATAACTTTGTTAGTAATCAAAGACAACAAGATGCTGTTAATGTTCAACAAGCTCAGAGAGAAGAAGCTTTAGCTTTAGAAGCTGAGAAGTATAAAGCTGCTCAAACTAGGCTAGCTACTCAAGATGCTATGGCCGCAACTGCGTTCAATACTCAACAGTTAATTAGAAATAATCAACTAGCAGAGTATGGTAGAAAAGTAGACCAAAGAAATACATTAGCTGATCTTAATAAGAACTTTACTACTGTTGGTATGAAGCAAGGTATGGGCCTAACTGAGGCAGATATAAATGCACAGTACAGTAAAGCTAACGATGCTTACGAGAAGGGGTTAGTTACTAAAGGATTAGATAGAACTAATGAGCAAATAGCTGCAATGTCGCCTAAACAAAGAGATGCTTGGAGAGAGAGTACTAAAGGCTTATACACTGACCCATTCGACAATGGTAAAGGTACTGGTCAAGCTGACTTTGAGAAGAAGTATTTAAAATCATTTAATACTGCTACAGATGCTACTTATACTCAAAGACATGATGCTATTATTAAAGCTTATACTGACAAAGGTATACCGCTAGACGTAGCCGAACAACAAGCTGCATTGAGATTGAAAGGTGCACAGACTGAAGCTCAGAAAGCAGAGTCATGGAATAAAGCAGCTGAGAAACAGTACGCTAGGGAAATGGAAGTATATAAAGTCGATCCTAAGTACCAGGCTAATATAATTAAGTATAATGAGTCTCTACAAGGTAATACAGCTAGTGGAAGTACTAAGTCAGGTAAAGATGCTTTATCTGATGTATTTAAAGCTAATGGAGTAAAAGCTAAAAACATAGCTGGTAGTTTAAACATAATAGACGATTCTTTGATGGAAGTAAATAAAGCACTTCCTGACGGTGTAGATAAGTTTACTACAGATGATATTACTAAGTACGTAGCAGCCTCTATAGAAGAAGGTGGATTTTTCTCTAGTACAGGTGTTAATAGTGAAGCTCTTAAGGCACTTATTATAAGTGGAGCTAAGACTGGAGACATTAAACATACTAAGAAAGGTACACCTATAGCTTTACCTGATATTAAAGAACCTAAGTATAAGACTTACACGGTACCTGAAGCTAGGACAGCTCAGGAGTTACTAGATATTTATAAAGAGCCTACAGTTAGCAAGGTCAATAACTTAGAGACTATAAGTGATACCATTAAGAACACAGAGAATGGTACAGTTGGTAAAAGTATCTCACCTAGTGAAAAAGTAACCCCATTGACGGGCGGACAGAAAATCGATATAATTAATACAAGTAATGAAGGCGTTATAGTAGATAAAGATGGGAAAGCAGTAACAAATACTGCAATTAAAAGTAAGTTGGAGAAAGTTAGAGAAGCTCTTGAGTATAAGAGCACTACTGGAGCTCCAAAAGCTATGTACAGTTTTATACCTAAAGAAGGTTCTAAAGGTAGTTTTGCAGAGGATGCAGGTATTGCAACTACTGACGGTTCAGGCTCTAAGAAGTTACTAAATTATCAGAATGCACTTAAGAAGCTGTCAGAGAAGGATAGAGTTAAGTACTTTGAATCATTGGAACCTAGGTATAGAGAACAAGCTTTTAAACTAGCAAATACACTTGAAAGAGGATTTATTACTGGTAATGTTGGAAGCTGGGGTTATGATGTGTATGATTCTACTACAGGTACAATAGGTGACATTTGGAGAGGCGGTAAAGCAGCAGCAGGTTCAGTGTATGATTTCCTAGCTTATGATGCTATAAATAAAGACCCAGACAAAAGAGATATAAATACTAGAGTTCTAGACGCTGTAGGTAAGTCTGCATATGAAAAGGATACTAAACAGGATAAGTATAATGAATCATTAGATACCTTACGCAAAGTATTTAGAGGCGAAGTACCTGCTATTACAGTACCTAATAAATCTATAGATGAACTAGGTAAAACAGGACCAATCACTGCTAGTAAAAATAAGTACATAAAACAGCTACTATCTACCAAAGTACTTACGCCTAAAAGTTACAGCAACTTAGTCAATGCTTTGGATGGAGGTACTCCAGAACATAGTACTAGTACGTTATCTCCTGTAGAGCCTATTAGAACTAAATTTATGGATCAAGATGTTCTAGCAACTAAAGTTGTAGATGATGTACTAAGTAGCTCAAAAGGTTTTGAAGATGCAATTAGACGCTTTATAGCTGTTGGAATATCAGCAGATGAGGCTAAAACTCTAGCTATGAATTACTACAGACCATAACTATGCTATAATTATCCTTATATAACTTAAGGATAATTACTCATGAACGTAGACTTCACTCAATATAATAAAGACTTACAAGCTAGCTTAGTAACGCCTACTCTAACTCAGAATAAAGCTAATAGGTTAGCAGAAAGAACTGCAAGTAAAGCTCGTAGGTTGAGTGTTTCTGATGTGAATACATTATCACCTATGGAGCTACAAGAACAAGCTTCAAACCTGATGTTACAACAACTATATAGAGATGATAAAGGTTTATACAGATATGACTTTGACACTTTAGATAGTGAAGGTAACTGGGCTAATCCTAACAAAAAGATCCGCTTTAACGAGGTTAACCAGTATGGTCAGCCTAATATAGAAAACTACTACATAGACAATAATACTAATAATACTGAAATGAAAGCTGGTATAGCTAGATCAGATGTTAATCCAAACTTTATTAACCCTACCACAGGTGTACCAATTACTCCTTTCGAAGCTAGATATATGGATAAGAAAGATAAACCTTCACCATACTTAGGAGGAGGAAGTAAATATGATGGTACTCCTGGAAGTTTAGGAGTTACTCCTGGTGACGGTGCTTTACTAGATATTACATTACCATACAATACTGCATCTACCTTAGAACAAATAAGATTACAAAATAAAGGTGAGTTAGAGAATAGAAGCTCTGGAATCACTAAACAAGACTACTATGCTGCTAAGAAACTAAGAGGTCCTGGAGCTAGTGAGTATAGCCCATCTATAACTAATGAAGAACTAGGCATACAAGCATCTCCTATGTGGAATGTGGGCTACAAAGGTAAAGATGAAGAACTGCCTAAAGACACTTACATGCCTATGGAAGGTAAGTTTACTACTGAAACAGGCTCATCTAGTAGAGGACTTACTGATAAAGAGTATGAGAAACTAAAAGAAGAGTTGAAAGAACCTAACGGTAGAGTAGAGAACTGGGTAGATGCATTACAATTTAGCTTCGGACGTATGGGCGCAGAAGTTGGTGATGCAATAATAGATGCAGGTGTTAGAATAGGTAAGGAAGGTGCTAAAGCCTTAACTGACCTAACAGAAGATGATATTAATACTGCACTAACTAAAGGTACTCTAGGTAAGACTAAGCTGTTTGATAAGAATATGAACTTTACTTATTTTGATAAGTATAAGACTGGTAAAGAGTATGGCTATGACAATACTAGAGTAATAGAAGTTCAAGAAGATGTGTCCGCAGCTTGGAAGTCTGGTGACCCTATACAGATAGCAGGTGCAGTTTTATCTGCTATACCTAAAGCAGGGCCAGAGTTTGCATTAGAAAGTTTTGCAGAGATGGCTGGAGGTGTTGGAACTTTACCTAGTAAAGCTGGGTTAACTGCATTCTCGTTACTAGCTGCTAAATATGATAATGAAATGTTAGAAGATAGAGAAAAAATAACAGGTAGACCAGCTACTAATGCTGAAAGACTTGGTACTGGTATAGCAGCTATTGCTGTGGCAGGGCTTAATAGATTAGGAGCTGGAGAAGCTATAGGAGATACTAATGTAGTTAATACATTACTATCAACTGTTATTAAAGACGGTACTGAAGGAGCTGTTAAAAGTGCACTTAAGTCAGCAGTTAAGGTACTAGCTGTTACAGGTGGTAAAGGAACTTATGAAGGGTTAGAGGAAGTTGTCCAAGACTATACTCAACAAATAGGTACTAAGTATGGAACTAAAAAAGAGAAAGACTTAACTAACTATAATAAAGTAGGTGAAGCATCTCTACAATCATTTACTGGTGGTATGGCTGCTGGTTCTACTATTTCAGCTGCTGGACAAGGATACTCAACTATAGCTGATGGTAAGAAACCTACTACACCTACTACTGGGGATACAGAAGTACAAGAAGTACCTGAACCTGAAGTAGCTAGGCAAGAACCTCCTAAGGTTAAGAGAACTGCTAAAGAATCGACAGAAGCGTTCGGTGCTGCGTATGCAGAGAAACTTAAAGGCTCAGCTCCTAAAATGGAGATACTACAATTAACTCAGAACCATTTAGACGAAGTTAGAGGTATGGAGGATAGTCCAGATAAAGTTCACTTCGAAAGTTTACTTAAAGGTGTAGTAGAACAAACTAAGTCTGATATTATAAAAGAACTAGATTCAGATAAGAGTAGTGATACTATAAATACTATCAACAAATCTTTCGGCTCAGACCCTGTAATGGAAGATACTATATTTAATGCTGAAGAAGCAGGAGATACTAAACTAGCTGATAAGATAATAGAAGCTAGTGATAAGCTAGGTACTAAGGAAGCTAAGGAAGTTAAAGCTAAAGTAGAGTCTATTAAAGAAGAAGTAAAAATACTTAAGTCTATTAAGCAAGTAGAAGATGAAGTTACTAAAGGAAGTAAAGGTTATGGCACTTACTTCAAAGATGCTAAGAAAGGTATATACGACTTAATTACTGCTAATAAGAATAATGATGAGGAAGGGCAAGATAAAGCATTTAAAACTGTTACTGATAACTTAAAGCGGTTAGATAGCTTTAAAAAGTCACAAACAGCTAAGTTAAGTAAGTTACAGGAAGCTGAGGCTGAAGGTATCCAGAAAATGGCTGATGAGGTAAGTATACCTTTAACTAGCAATAACTATAAAGAGATAGCATTAGCTCACATTAAAAAGTATTACCACGGTAAACTACCTTATACTAAGATACCTGTTAAGTATAGTAAGTACAGCGATCCATTTGATATGGATATTGGACATATAGCTTCTCATTATGCAAAAGGTAGTAATATTGGTCTGTATAAAACTATGGGTGAAATAGAGAATTCTATCAATAGTATGGACAAATTAACAGGCAATATCAATGATAGAATAGCAGCTTTGAATGAAGCTCCTACAGATACAAATAAGGTACCTACAAGCGACGAAGTAGTTTCAAAGGGTACATTACCTATACAAGAGGATTCTAAGCCTACAGGAGCTCCTACAGTCTCTGATGAAGTTATTACTGAAGATAGTGTAGATACTAAAGATACTACTGTTACTGGTAAAGTTAAAGGAGAATCAGTAGCTGCTAAAGCTATTAAAGAATCTAAAGTCCCTAACAATACTATAGTAGATAAGTTAAAACAAGTTGATCCTGAGTATAGTGAGTACACTCAAGAAGATGTAGATAATGGAACTATCACTGAAGAAGAACTTACTAGTCTACAAGAAGAGAAAGATGACGTACCTAACACATTAATAAGTTTAGTTGAAAGAAATAAGCTACCTATTAGAGTAGTAAGAGATACTATTAAAGAGCTAGAAGAAGATATCGGTGCCATACAAACACCAGATAAACCTAACTTAATTAATAAGTTACTTGAAACTTCTACAGTAAGTGAAAAAGAGTTAGCTAAAGCTTTAGAAAATGAGACTCCAGCAGCAGTAGATTACTCTGAAGAAGATGTTGCTGATGGGACAATAACAGAAGCTGACTTGAAGAGTCTGCACGGTGAAGATGGGGAGTTTGATGGTACACTAGTAAGACTAATTGATAATGGATTATTACCTGTAAAACTTGTTAAGCATACAATAAACATGTTAGAAAAAGAGAGTGCCTCTGACAATAAAGATAAGGCACCTACAAGCCCTAAAGGCAAAGTAGAGGATAAAGTACCAGCAACTCCTACTAAAACTCCTTCAGAGCAAAGTATAGCCCAGCTTACTAGTGATGAGCCAGAGATACCAACAGTACCAGACTATGTAACAGATGATGAGGTGATAGTTGATTATGGTGGGCACAGCATAGATGAAGAGATAGATTATACTGATACTACTGTATACGAAGAGGAAGCTACTACTATTAGAGATATGTTTAAAGATGTATCTACTGAAGGTAAGTCTAAAGCTGAAGCATTCTTAATCAAATCTATACAAAATGATACTACTGGTAAAGTTACTGAAGCAGTAATAGCTGACATAGATGAGTTACAAGGTAGAATAGAATCTATTAACGATGTCATAGCTAATTCTGAGGGTGGTTTAAGTAAAGACTTCGATAGAACAGCAGCCTTAAAGAATACTAGAAATAAGTTATCTAAAATAATAGAAGATGTTAATGCTAAGATTACTGATGCTAAAGAGCGTAAAGCACACGAAGCTACTCTAACAAAGAATATAGTTAACTTAGCTAAAGCTCAAGCTAAAATAGCTAACGAGATTAAATCCCTTAAATTAGGTAAAGCAGGTCCATTGAAAGGAGCTAAAGCCTTAACTACTAAGATCAATGCTATGTATGATAAGACGAAGCCTAAAATAAAAACTACTAAGCAGGCTAGTAAAGCTAAAGCTACTTTTAAAGAGCAACAAGCTGAGTCAGAAGATTCTATTAGAGGTACTAAAGCTATTAAAGAAATATTAAGTGATAGTATTAATAAAGGTAGGACTGCTAAGGCTGGGGAAGGTATAGGTAAGACATTAAGACAATCACTAGCTAAGGTTAAACAAGACTTAGTAGCTTCATTACCAGCTAATATCTATGAACCTGTAAAGAATAGTACTAGTAGAATATCAGCATCTAATATGAAAGTAGATGCTATTAGTGATACGTCAGCTGCTATAGCTTATGACGTAATGGATACATTAAAGACAGTATTAGCACCAGCTAACTCTATGGAAGAAGTTGAATTTACAGATAAGCAAGGCAATGTTAAGAAGTCTAAAGCTACTAATAGAGAATATGAACATTGGAGCAACTCTCCAGGTAGATCTCTATTATTTGATAGCAATGGAGATATACAGCCTAATGTTGCATTAGCTATTGGAGCATCTGTGTTTGAGTTAATAGGTTTAGGTAGTAGTGAGATTGGTATTAATGATAGTAACTCTATATCAAGAGCATTAACTATACAAGAACATGAAGTAACTCCAGCTATGAGAACATTACTAAAAGAAGGAAGCTTTAGAAAGTTAGTAGCTTTCAAACTAGGTAAGTCTATTGAGACATCTCTAGGTATTAGAGTTAGAGATGATGCTTCTACTGTTGAATCTCAGAGATTTACTACAGACTTAGGTAATATGGCTTTACTATATGCTCAAGAAAGAGGTTATATAAAGCCTATGACTAAAGAGAATTCTATTAAAGTAGAAGAATATAATCAAATAGTAGGCAGTAGCTCAGATGTAGCTGAAGGATCTATTATACCTATGGTTACACTTAGTCATCTTGACAATGCTAGAGAGAAAGCCAAGATGGTAGCTAACTCTAAAGCTGTGTTTGAAGACTTAGAAAAGGTACTTAAGATAGAGAGAACTGTTAAAGGTGTGTTATTCAAGAAACCTAAAGTAACTACTAAATCTAAGATGAGAAAGAACGAAGCTACTGTTGAGCCTGAAGAATCTAAAGATGTTATATCTAATGTACTAGAGCCAACTGAGTACGGTGTACATATGGAAGCTGTAAATAGATTAAAGAAGTTCACTAGAGAACAAGCATTAAAAGTAATGGGTTTTAAGACTGCTTTAGAGATGAATGGTCAAGAGGCTTCTGAAGGTAAGAAGTATATACCTGGAATGGCTAAGGATGATAGAGAAGGACAAGTAGCTAAGAATGCTGCACTGGTGGCTGAATATGATGATTTAATGGAACTTCATAATACTGTAGATACTAAGAAAGAAAACAATAAGATGTGGTTTGAATGGTTCTTTACTAAGAATGGTAGATTTATATTAGACAGTATAGGTATTAATCCTCAGACTAATAAGAACTTACATAGATGGCTAGTAAGCCCTTTAAAACAACATAACAATCTTATTATGATGAATAGTAAGAAAGATGTTACAGTATTTAAGTTAGCAGTAAATCAATCATTTGGCGTGTCTATAGATAAGTTATCTGAAGAGACTAATATGAAAGTAGCTGACCATATATTAGCTATGGATGCGGATGAGCTAGAGACTCTTATTAGTGAAAAAGCTAAAATAGATACTGGACTTAAAGAGTCTAACGGTAAAGCTATAAAGTTAGAAGCAGAGCATTTAGGACATGCTATACAAGGTTTACTAGCTGTAGAAGCTTATAATAATAGAACTAAAGTAAATGGTGTAGAACAGTTTGAAACTGGTATAGCTGTAGAGTTTGATGCTGTTACTAGTGGTTTTATACTTAAGCTTATGCAAATGCCTATAATTAAAGATACAGAGATTTCACTAACAGACTGGTTAGCTAAGGGTGCTATATTTATAAAAGATGCTTTTAGCTTTGGTAATAAGGAATCTATGGGTTCTAAAATTGAGAATAAAGTAATAACAGATACATATGTAACATCTGCAAGAACACTGGAGAATAGGGATAAGTTTGAATCAGTAGAAATGGTTAAAGGAAAGCCTAAAGTAGAGGACTCATACGGACTATATGACATTACTAATAGACTAAGCCCAGAAGTAACTAAAGACGGTGTAGTACAGTCATTTGGAAGGTTATTGTTAAAATACCCTACTATGATGTTCAATTACGGGTCAGCATTAGCTACTATTAAAAAATATGTTAGTGTTGAGCTTACTCAAGATATACCAAATATAGCTATTGATAGAGTTGAAGGTAAAGAGTTCAGAGATAAGCTATTAGAAGTACAGAACATACCTAACACAGAAGAAGCACACAATAAACTAATTAAAGAGTTTAAAAATACTAGTTTCACGTACATAACATTAAATATTAATGGTAAAAAAGTTAAACTACAAGAACATTTAGAAAGTCTAATGGTAGACCAGTATGGTACACAAGTAGCTGATGTATTTGAGTTAAACTTTGGAGATATGATTAGAGCTAATGAGAAAACTAGAAATGCTTTTAGAGCTATGACTAGATTATTTATCATGGACTATGATAGACAATTAAGTTACATTAACAAGCCTACTAAAGGTGACGAGGCTGATGTACTTAAAAGCCTTATGAACAAGTATCCTGCTCTAAGAGCTCCTTTAAGTAACACAGAAGGCTTTGATGACTATATCTCTATTATGAGTAAAGGTAAGGCTACAGCTGCTAATGCTTCTGTATCTACAGCTTTGAATACTAATATAGAGCAGAAGAGTGGGACTACTAGTATTACTACTAAAGCATTACTTACAAGATTTGAAGAAGCTATTAGTTCTGGTGTAGTTCTACCTATTCACTATATCGATGGGACTATAATGGCTCTAACACTGAAGCTAGGAGAGCTAGGAGTTCATGATGCTATTGTACTAGGAATTCTAGGTGCTATGGATACTGTTAAAAGATACAATAAGAATGTATATGAAGTATCTAAGAATTATTCAGTTGTTGAAGAAACACTCAAGTCACTAGAAAGAGCTATAGAAGCTAGTTCAGAAGCTGATATACTAGATGTAGATATTAACAATGCTGAAGAGACTGGCGGTAGAGTACTTAAAGATAGTAAAGGTAATGCACTTACAATAGGCGAGATACAGGCTGAGTTTAATAAATTAGCAGATGAAGTAAGAGCTGAGAGAGAAGAGTTATTTAGTAAAGATATGAGAATAGATCATATGATTGCTACTAAAGACTCAGCTTATGAAGTTATAGGCTCTAAGACTAGGAAAGCTAAAGCAGAGCCTGAAGCTAAAGCTAGTGATATTAAAGAAGCATTAGTTAAGACATTTGCAGATAGAGGTATAGAAGCTAATGTTAGAAATGTAAGTGAATTACTATTTAAGGAGATAACTAAAGTAGTTATATCTGGTAAAGAGAAGACTACTATAGAAGATAACTTAGAAGCTATTAAAGGTGTTATGAGTAAGACTCAACTTAAAGCATACAACATAGCTGAAGCAGATGGAGCAGGTATAGCTTATATAGCTTCACAGTTTGCTACTGTAGTTAAGTTTAGAAAAGAAGTAGGTAAGATAACTGAAGAAGACACACCAGCTAACTTTGCTAGTAGATTTCTTAGTACAGCTAAGAAGATAGTTAAGTTTATTAAAGGTGATGATACTGAGTTAAGTAGAGCATTACTTAATGTTATTGGTAGAGGTATAAGAAATAAAGATGTTAAAAGTCATAGAGTATTAATAGGCAAAGTGTTAGGTGATAAGTATAGTGATACACATTTAGCTATAATTAAAGCACTAAATGAGTTTGATAAGGAATGTAACTAATGGGTTGTAAAGCTAATGATGCTAGAAAGAAAGTATGGGATATCTTAGAAGAAAGCAATGTACCAATGAATTTAAAGAAGCTAATAGCTAATGCAGTTGAGAAGGATTACAAAGAGAAAGCTGTTAGAGCTACTGAAGCATCAAAGAGAGAAGCTGAAGCTGATATAGTAAAAGCTATAGAAGAAGTAGATGACTCTAAGATTGTAAAAGAGAAGACTAAAGGTTCGTTATGGATAATGAGAAGTAAGTTTGACCCTGACTTTGGTAATCCTTTCCTATCTAAGCCTTCTAAAGATCCTAAAGCTAGTGACTTTGTATTACCTAAAGCTACAAACAAAGACTTAACATTAGCATTTTATAACTGGCTAGAGAATTCAGATAATGTACCTGCAGGTGTTAATGCTAAGACTAGAGAAGCACTAAATACTAAGAGAGATACTATAATCAATAGCATTGATAAAGTACTGAATGCTGAGTCACTAGTTTACAATAGTACAGGAGCTAATGAAAGTATAAACCCAGCTAAAGTGTTGATACTTATAAGCAATGTTGTTGGTGAGAAGTCTGGTAGTAAGTCTAAAGAAGGTAGCCAGTCTGAAAAGTATACTTCACACTTTAATAAGGGTAAGGCTACTGTAAAACCCAAGAATGGGCCAGATATGTTAAAAGCTAAACTAAAGGCAGAAGAGTCTAACTCTTATATAGGTTATGGTAAAGATGGTTCTAGTACTAAGCTATATGAGGACCAATTAAGAGAGCAAGGTATACCTATAAATAAAGGTAATTACTCTAAAGGTGATGTAGTATTTGCAAGTATAAATGGAACACCTACTAAGAAAGATTTAGACAGTACATATAACGAGGTAGTAAAAGCACTTGAATCTGGAGCTAAAGTTATACTAGATAGTAAAGAGTATATAGAAGATAGTTCATACAATAAAGGTGAGGCTCAACTAGCTAAGTTACTACAAGATAATGGGTACATTAGAGCAGATTCTAAGACTAAGGTACAAATTAGTCATAAGGCTAAGAGTGGTGGGTACATAGTCAAGAATTATAGCGTAGGTATATGGAGTAAGAAACAAAGTAGCACTGGTAATAAGGACACTGCTAAGGACATTGTAAAGTTTACAGACATGTATACTACACTAGATGGTAAAGGGTATATTGATTCACGTATATCAAGTATTGAAAGTAGTTCAGACAATGAGCCTAGGTTAGTCTCAAGATATTATGATATCCTAAACAAAATAAAGTCTCCTTTACTAGTGCCTACAAAGGAATTACTTACAGCTATAGCTGATAGACCTGTTGATTTCTATATAGATATAAGTAATAGCCTGTCTATAGGCGACGGAAATTTCATGAAAAAATATAAGTCAGATATAGAAAAAGTAGTGCCTGTAAAGGATTTTAAGAAATATGTAAACTACAGAGCAGGTGGTATTGCTGATATAGGTTTCAATATTCCTGATAATATTGAAGCTTCCGCAGTTTTAGCTACTAGTAGCAAGTATACAATTAACGACATTGAAGAGATACTAGTAGATAGAACTAAAACATTGGAGGACAACTTTAATATATGGAAGGGCATAGAAGAAGTTCTTAATAAGTCTTATAGTAGATGGAAAGACTCTGGAGGTACTGCTAAACAAGTAGACACTAATACTAAAGATATAAGTAAGTTCATAAAGTCACTTCCTTTGGATGATAATGAATTATATGAAATATACGATAAAGAAGATACATTTGGTATGGATACCTATACTCTAAAAAAAGCTATAATACATCTTATTATATATGGCGGGTTAGAAATTGATAGCCCTATTGATGTAAGTCTCGAGGAAATGGCTAAGTATAAAGGTACTGACTTAGGAGAACAGATAAAGGACTACATGAAAAGTAATCTAAAGGGCCATGGAGGACACAGCCTGCCTAAAGATGATACTAATAACTTAACTATTTATATAAGTAAATTATATGGTTTCGACTTACAGAAAGTAAATAGACTAGCTGTTCATTACGAAGAAGACTACTCAGAAATAACATTAAATGATGTAAAAGATAAAACTTTTAAAGAAGTTGTAGAGGATGCCAACCTAGACTATACAGTACATGAAATTGGGCAGAACTTGCAGCCTGACTCTGGTGTAGCAGCAGTACTTGTGAAGAGCGGTACTAAGGATATAGAAGATGTTAGACTAGCTAGTAATATTTCAGAGATATCTGAAAGCATTAAGGACGGTTACAATAAAATAGTAAGTACTGAGTTTGGAACATCAACTCAAAAACCTAAAAGTATTAAAACTACTAGTAACAGAGAACTTACACTAGAGTCAATCAAAGGTAAGTCAGTACAAGGTATAGTTGAAGAGGAAGGTTTTGAGTACTTCACTCAAACTGAGGCAGACAGAAGGTTGCCGTCAAGTACAGTTATTACCCTAGCTAATTCAGATGGAGAACATATATCAAGTTTTACACCTACACTTGAAGAATTTAAAAACCTGATAAGTAGAGGGTATAGTACAATTAAAAGCACTAATGATGTGCACGAAATACCGTTCCAACACTCATCAGACTTACCTTCTATAAAAAGTAACAGTAAAGAATTTGAGAGTATAAGATCTAAGTTAGCTAAGATGTACCCTGAAATTAAAGTAGAAGCATTAGATAAGATAGTAGACAGTGAAGGTATAGAAGTACTAGGTAAAGCATTAGATAGGATTGTGCAATACAATACTAATAAAGCTAAACTAGATACACTACCTCATGAGTATGCACATATTTATATAGACTTATTAGAAAGAACTAAGTTTGTTAAAGCCTTAATAGCTAAGACTATGAAGACACATAACTTAAGCAGATACGATGCTAAAGAGTTTATTGTAACTCAAATGGGTGAGAATTACATAAAACAAATGAATGGTGAGAAGCTGAGTAAACCTATAGATAAGAGTCTACTTACTAGGTTATGGAAAGCTATAAAAGAGTTCTTTAATAAGGATGCATCTGAAGTAACTAAAGACATAGAAGAAGTATCTAAGAGATTTTATAAAGGAGAGAGAAGTACTACTAAAAGTAAAGTCAAAGCTAAATCAGCTACTAACACTGGAGATAGTAAAGGACCTACTACTAGAGTAGAGCTAAACTCTATGAGAGAATTAGATGCTTACATAGACTCAATAGCTAACAATAGAAGTGAAGCTACTAGAGCTAAACAGAAGTTAAAGTTCTTATCTAGTATAGTTCCAATAGATAAGTTAGCAGTAACAGTACAAGATGTTCTATTATATGATGGTAAGAATGTAGATGGATTATACCACCATGGAGATGGATTAATAGAGTTAAGTAGAGAAGGTAACTTAGTAAATACTCTTGTACATGAGATAGTTCATTCACTTACTGAAAGAGCTTTACAGAAATCAGGCTTATCAGATACAGTTATGAAGTTAGAGAAGTTAAGAATAGAAGCTCATACTAAATCATATACTGAACTAGGAAATAAACCTAGTTTAATTTATGGGTTATCAGCTAATCAGACATTAGAAGAGCTAAACAATGATACTGATGAGACTTTAATTAAATCAAGAGTAGCAGAGTTTGTAAGTGAATTAGTAGCTAACGATGAGTTACAAGACTTACTTACTAAGGTACTTAGAGAAAACCATAAGATACCTAGAAAAGTAGGTTCATTAGATGTAGTAGTTAAGTTATGGGGTAGATTAGTTAACCATTTAACTGAGGAAGATATAGAAAGTGCTTTAAGTGACGGGCTCACTCTAGTGAGAGCATTGATAACTGAAGGAGTTACTACTGATGGTTCTACTAAGAAAGCTCTAATAGTAAGAGCTAAAGAGAGAAGTCTAAATTTTGATGACATAAAAGACAAGCTAGCTAAGCTTTATCCTGAAATAAAAGTAGAAGCCTTGAATAAGGTAGTTAGTAGCGAAGGTGTAGAAGTACTGAGCAGAATTATAGACGGAATTATACAATACAGTAATGGTAAGGCTAAGTTAGATACACTACCTATCGAGTATGCTAACATATACATAAAGCTATTCAGAGATGCACCTATTGTGCAAGAAGCTGTTAAACAATGGGGTTCAGAAGAGAAGTTAGTTGAAGCTATAGGAGAGCAAGTAGTTAAGCAAGAAGGTAAGGTGTATGGTTGGTGGTCTAAGTTCAGTGAATGGACTAGTAATTTATTTGAAAAACTAAGTACTAGTAAAAAAGAAGAACTAAGTAAAGTACTGACTGATGCGTTTCTACTTAACCAGAATTTGCATGCTATATCTTCTAGGAAAAGAACATATAAACAGTACAGGGATCTGTTAGCTAATGTGCAGCTGAGATATAAGAAGGCAGGTATAGAAGTAACTAGTAAGGAATTTGCTGAGTACGCCTCTACTGTATTCCCAGACTCAGAGCTACAGGACCTGTACAAGCACGATACTAAGCTGCAAGAGAGTAAATTAGGCTTAGAAGGCACTAAAGAGTTTGCCAGCATTGTAGAAACTCTTCAAGGGAACGTTACACCTTTCACTTCACTTGCTGAAGATTTTGGAGATGAAATAGCTGCTGACTACAGCTTAAGTAAGAGAGAGTATATACAGAGTATAGTGGATGGTACTTTAGAGATAGACGAGGATACGGAGGACTGGTTAGAAGGTCTTGAGAAGGCAGATATATTAGAAAAACTAACAGGGAATAAAGATGCAGAATTGCCGACTTATAGTGAATCTATACCTGCTTTTAGTATACGTACTGGTAAACCTTTACAGATGAATGCTTCAGAAGTAAGGCTAAATAGTGGGAGTATGGAAACTTACAATGACGAGAGTATAGCTATACTAGTGAAGAAAACATCATCGAAAGGTAGGTATAACAAGTTAATTATGGACAAAAACTATGTAAACAGCAAGCTTAGTGATAAACTAGTAAGAGACCTTATAGTTGTAACTTCAATGACCAGTGATGATTTTGATGCCACGTACGACATACTACTAGATACTATGGTACCAACTATTCAAAAACTGCTTATGGCAGACAAGATTGACAATGACACAACACTTGTCGATGTTTTTGATGAAATTATCAATAACCAAAACACTTACCCTGATACATTAGATTCTTTAGTGATGCTAGACTCAAAATTATTAGATAGAATTAAAGCTAAGAAATCAAGTATTACAGAAGACTACAACTACTTCGTTGAAAGTATGGTACAGGAAAGTAGAAAGTCAATATACAGAGAAGGGTTTAAACGTGATAAAATAGGCTCACAGACAGGATTTAACTTTAGAGGGGAAGGTTTTTACTTTGGAGAGTTAGGGCAGGCAGCATGGGGAGACTCTACATACACATATTTTGTAAAGTTAAATGGAAAGCTTGACGATTACAAGTTCGGGTATATACCTGACCTTAATACAGGTTACAGTGACTTTGACACTGCTGAGGTAAAAGAGGAGAAGACTAGAGCTTACTTAGACAATTATACTGACAGGTCTAAAGAAGCTTACGTAGAAGACCCTAGCCAAGTCCACATATTCGGCTCAGCAAATGATGTAGAAATGTTAAAGAAGTGGCTTGATAACAGTTATGCTAAAATGTCTATAAAAGATAAGGCTAAAGAAATAGCTGAAAGCTGTTAAGGATAGTTTAGATGAAATGTGGTACACTAGAAAGTAAGATTCAGGAAGGTAGTAAAGAGGTTGGCGCAACGCAATTAATTATGGCAAAAGCTGTATCGGCTTATAAAGACAATGTCTCGTCTGTAGGCTTGTCTTCAATAGATATTGATATGAAGAATATTAATGGATATGACACTAAACAAGTAGAGGCTATACAGAGCAAGATAAGCACACTAGAAGGTACAGAAGTCAATATAATGACTAATGGTAAGGCTGGAGGTAAAAGTACTGTGAAGGCTCTTAAAATGAGTCCTAATATGTCTATAGAATTAACTACTAAAGACGGTAGTAAACACGTACTTAACTTAGAAGGAACTAATGAGCAAGGCTCTATTAAAGTACCTGCTATTACTAAGTTACTTAAACCATTTAAAGAAGCTAGAGATAAAGCCTGGGAAGACTCTATAAAGAATATAGGTAGTTATGCTTCAGACATAGATACAGAACTAGGTGATGCTTCTAGTGAAGAAATAGTAGATACATTGATGAATGATCCTGCTAGTGTTAAAAAGATGATGAAAGACCTTAGAGAAGCTGACGAGAATACTATTAGTGACTTCCATTATAAAGTCTTAGAGAAAGTAGTTGATATGTATATAGGTACTGTAGGTAAAGCTATACCGGGTATGTTAAATGTTTATATGCTAGATAAAGCTGAGAAGAATGGGGGAGAGTTTGTACTTAATAAAGGTATTAAGTTACAGATGGGTAAGAAGAATAAACTAGCTAAGAGTATGGTAGAGATATATGTACATGAACTTATACATGCTAGTACAGTATATGCTAGACATAGTACAGATGCTAAGGTTAGAAGAGCTGTGCAAGAGTTAGAGAAGCTTAGACTTAAGATACTGCCTAGATTAAAGCCTGGGGACTTAATACCTAATAGAATAGGAGAACCTACAGAGTTAGAACTTAACTACGGTGAAGCTGCTATAAACTACATGTCTAGTAAAGATACTGGATTAGAAGAGTTTATAACTTACTCACTAACTAATGAGCCTATGATTAATGCTATTAATAATATTAGTAAAGACATTATTAAAGAGGAAGAGCTAGAAGATAAGACACTATGGGATAAGATAGTTGAATATGCACTTACTATGTTTGAAGGTGTAAAGAGAATTGCAGGTCAACAAGTACTAAGCCATAAAGAGGAAACAGCTATACAGCAGTTAGTATTAACTATGGTAGCTAATAATAACAAAGCAGTAGTTAGGAGAAAAGAAGGGCTATCTGGTAAGATGGAAGACTTCTTCGTTAATACTAATGATAAGTGGTCACAGATAATTAATAAATGGGATGCTAAAGCAGTAGAGAAGATGAGAAAGAAACATCCTACATTCAATCCTACAGGTTCTACTTATAGTAAGGTGAAGTCGTTAGCAAGTAATGCTGCTAGGCTAGCTCTGGACCCAGAGACTAGAGTAGGTTTTGAGACTACACTTAGTGCTATTGGTTTAAAGGAAGAAGGAGTAGTCCAGACTGTAATACACCAAATGAGGGAGAAAGACTCACTCACTAGAACAATAGAGAACATGCTACTAAGGGCAGGCAATATAGACCGTAAGAAAGAAAATATGAGACATATGTATCATAGCTTAGTGTTAGAAGGGTTTACGGAGAAACCAGCAGTACAACATCAAGAAGCAATGACTACTATAGGGTTAGATTTAGACCTTAGTAGCATATACAGTAAGCTTGGCAGCAGTAAGATTGCTAAACTACTCACTAATACTACTGAGCTATCTAAGGAGATAGAAGATACTAAGAATGACATAAAAGAACTAGATAGTAGTAACTATAACTACTACACAGCTCAAGCTAAAGGTCTAGGGAACTTTATGGTTACGCATGTGCCAAAGGCAGTTTACCTTTATAATGCTAAAAGTATCGCAAGTAAACTTAATATGGATCAAATATTTGACCCAGATGAAGAGCTTATAACTGCTATAGACAAGTTAGCCACTCTTGAAGCGTTGCAGGTAGCTGAACAAGGAGATAAAGACGCATTAGCAGATTTAATAGCTAAAGATAGTAAAGGGGTGGATAACTTTATGGCATTCCATTCAATGTATAAAGATGTAGCACTTAGAGAAGCGTTTGAGGGCAAGCAAGAGAAAATAGTAAAAGGGCAGATAAAAGAGATTTATGACGGAGACATATCGACTAAGATAATTAGAGTAGAGGACTTGAAAGAGTTTGAAGCTAAAGGTTATGAGAAAGTAGAAGATGTGAAAGTGCATAAAAAAGATAAGTCATTATCTAAACTAGTGTTAGTAATTAATAGAGATAACATAACTAAGACTTACGATAAAGCTTTGATAAGACTAAAAGATGAGCATGTTCTAGGTACTTCCCTAGTTGAGACTAAGAAAATACAAGACAATGAATACGGCTCATCTGAGCTACTAGCAAGAGCTAGGAATGATATGGTACAAATAACAAATAGTATGTATAGACAACTTAAGATGATGGAGAAAGGTACATATGACCCATCAAAAGACGAATACGATTTGTTAGCAGTACACAATGAGAAGGGAGAAGTAGAGTCTTATAGCTATATAATGCCTAAAGCACAGAAAAAGACTTTAATGGATCAAGAAGTAAAGGCTCCAGTAGTTTTAGCTGGTATGTTTACAGATGTATATGACCTTAAGAATTCTAAAGAGTTTAACAGGGAAGTATTTAACTTAGCTAAGAAAGATGCTATTGAGAATGGAGTTAATCCTGAAGCTAGAGTTATCAAGAGTGATGCCGGTAAGAATTACATTATGCTAGAAGAGAATTCTAATAATAAAATCATAAGAGATATATGGAACATACTGCCTAAAGATTTTGCTAAACTCATTAAAGAAGAAGGCTACAACGGTAAACTTCCACTTAGACGTGATGCATTACTAAACTATACAGGCAGTAGGAAACTAAGTGTAGCTGATGTATTGCCTAAAAGCACTAGTACATATACTAAGCATTTAGTTAGACATATAGGGTCTCTATGGCAAGAATTTGTTAGCATAGCTGCTGGCAATATTATTATTAAAACACCTGCTGTATTTAAAGAGAATGTTAAGAGTAACTTTAACCTTAGTGTTAAGTTTGGCATATCTCCTATGGAAGTGTTTAGATTGCAAATGGATGGTGTTAAGTACCTAAAGGAATACCTAGACACTTCAAAGAAGTTAGAGAAACTTAAAGCACGTAAAGCAGCTAAGGTATTAGATAACTTACCTACTACTAATACTGATATACAGATTAAAGTGTTAGAAAGTATACTAACTAATAGTCCTGTAGCTAACATGATGGACAGGGGTATGTATAGCGGTATAATAGAAGACTCAGCATTCTCTGAAGCTAGAAGCCAAGGTAAGATTAGTAAAACAGCAGATAAGTTTCTAAATTACCTGCATCCATATGTAAGAACAGGAGTAGAGTATACATTCCTTAGTAGTAAAACTAAGTTATACAAACTAATGTCTACGATGATTCAGTTTAGTGACTTTGTTGCTAGGTATGCTCTAATACAAGCATTATTAAGACAAGGTCCTCCTCCTTCACTAAAAGACTACACTGCAAAACAGTGGGAGGAGTATGTAATAAATTTAGCAAATGATGCAATGATTGTATACCCGTCACAACTTAGTCCTCTACATCAATATGCAGAGGACATGGGTTTTATTAAGTTCTCTAAGTACTTCATAAGAATACAGAATGTAATTAGACAAGGAGCTAGGAAACATCCAGTAAACTTCTTAGCAGCTATACTAGGTCAAGAGCTACTAGGAGATGTAAGTGATGTAACTGACCAGAACCTTTTAACTAAAGACTATGGAAACTTATTCTATAGCCCTTACACTATTGCGAAAGAAGCTTCAGCAATGAAAGGATTAGAGCTAGTTACTTAAAATAACTCTATAGGAGTAATTGGCTCTGGTCGAGGTACTTTAGAGTATAGGGCTTCCATATCCTCTTCAGTATAGACTTCTGTTAGTAAGTCCTCTTCTAGCTCAGGTAGTACGCCAAGACTTTCAAGTGCCTTGCGAGTATACCTAGCATTATCTCTACTAGTAGTTTTTAATCTACTACGCTCAATAGCAGCATCACCTATAAGATAGATTAATGTAGTAGCATTTAACCTATGTACCTCCAAGAAACCAGCATATACAAGTTCCCTTTTAGCTTCTTGATAACTCCTAGTACTTATTTTTAGACTACTAGCTAGAGTATCATCTGATAAATCTGAAGAGTCTACTTTAACTAACTTGCCTAATACCTTAACAGCTAGTTTACTGTAATTATTACGGTTAAGCCACTTCTTAGCTGTAGCTACATTTATACCTTTACTATCTTTTATGTACTTCATACTAAATCCTTTAGGTTTATTATATTGTACATAGGCTTAAATATACCTTGCACCGTATCGTCTCCGACTCTACCTTCGCTTCGCTCAGTTACCTATAAAGAAGACGCAAAAATACACCTGTTGAAACTGCTTGAAACATCGGTGTGCAGGTGGTTTGCGCGTGTACAATTTTTACAGTATACTAGTTAGCTATTGCATAACAATCTGCTCACTTACACTAGGAAAGGTTTCCTTAAACTCACATACAGTAGCCTTTCCAAGATATAACATATCAAGCAAATCGCCGCTGATTACTAGCAAGTATCCACTGTACATGAGTTCGTTCCTATAAAGTTTTAACTGCCTACTAGATAACTTAAGTTCAGGTACACATTCGGTTGAACTCCAGTCAAACCTGTAATCCCTACCATAGTAATAGATAAGAAGTTTAAAAGCTCCAGAAGATAGTTCCTTCAACCCTGATAGGATATCCTCAGACGGGATTGACGTTACGGGATGTCCATAAGTAGCCAGAATATGCTCTTGCTCAGACTCAGGTAAATAAAACCATTCGCCGCGTAAGTTGTCTTTGCTGTACTTCTCGTGTAGAAATGATTCCAACTCCAACGCGTCTGTCTCTGACTTACAACCCATAACACCAATTATATGCAGTTCAACAGGATTTGCTGTTTGTAAATTTGAAAGCCTAGCATTAACGTCATTAGACTTACCAATTTTTACAGTAGTATCGTAACCTATTAAGTACACGTAAGATTTAAATCCAAAAATTGACTTAGTCTTCATTCTAGCCAACTCTCTTATCAAACTTATCAGGATTATCAATCTCATCAGTATTATGTAGCCATACATAAGCACCTATAGCAACTAATGCTATTAATGGCGTTAAGAAGTACATAATAGCTATAATACTTACTATTAAGAATATAGCTACTGGCAATGCTAGTAAGACACTAATTAGTTCTCTCATTATAGTCTCCACCCAGCTAACCCAGTCTTTTCTTTGAGTAAGTCAGTACCTTTTAAAGTATGACGAGCTCTAGTAATAGCTACATAATATAGCTTTAACTCAGTCTCAGCTTCAGCCTTCTGTTTAGGTGTACCTGATATTTGCCATCTAAGGGCTCTGTCTACTGTAGTGTCTACATCAGGTGCTAATACTACTGTATCAGCCTCCAAACCTTTAGAGGAATGGCAGCTAGTACACACTAGAGTAGTAGGAGTGTTCAGATTCTTATCTACAAAAGCCTTAAGCTTAAGTAATCTAGCAGCATTGTTCTTAAGCACTACATTAACACCCCTAACAATCTCTTCATCATACTTTAGTTCAGCCTTTATATACTCTAATAGAGACTCATGATTAGCCTTTATATAAGGATTAGTATTCCATGAGTTACGGTACTTCTCTAGTAACTTATACTGGTGTACCTTAATAGGCTCACCATTATCTAAGTTAGCTAGTACTAATGGGAGCTCTAGTATAGTGTCTATCTTACGAGTAGTCTTAAAGGCTTTACCTTTATCCATATTCCTAAGCATCTCAGCTACTAAAGAACCATTAGTTCTAGCTATATACATAGTGGAGTTGGTAGTAACTTTAGAGTACTTGAATCCTCTAAATACAAACTCTTTATCAACATTAGTTCTCATAAAGGACTCAACTTTCTTAGCTAGTGGTTCTGATACTCTAAATGATTGAGTAAGGTTAACAGTAGTACCTACATCTTTAAAGTAATCAAAGGCATTAGTACAGAACATAAATGTAAAGATAGCTTGATGTGGGTCACCTACTATAATCTTAGTATCAGCCTTTAATAGTTTAAACACTTCTATTGTAAGATTAGTTAAGTCACCTGCCTCATCTATCATAAGTAAATCATACCTAGGTACTTTAATCTCACCTAGTCCTAGCATAATATGAAAGAACTTAAGGTAGAAGCTATGAGTACATTTAATTACACCAGTAGCCATTAAGTCTAAGTGTTCATCTACACTATCTATAACATACTGTTTAGCATTGGTTGTAGCGAAGTAAGACTCTGAATCAGTATAACCTGATAATAAGAATTCTTCTAAGTGTTTGATTATAACTTTCCTTTCCCCATAGTTAAGCCTACCTCTAAGGTCTCTAGCATTGAAGAAGCCTACATCTAACCCATACTGTCTTACTGTATATTTATAAGCTAGTGAATGTATAGTGCTACACTCTGTATTACTAGGGAACTTAGTAGATGACTCATCAGCCATAGCTTTACTAAATGTAAGGTATAGCTGTTTAGAGCTGGGCCCAAAGCGTTCAGCTATCTCAGTTATACTGGTAGTTTTACTGCTACCACTGACTGCTGATACTTTTACAAAGTTTACATTAGGATCTAATGCTGTATCAAACAGGTGTAGTTGTTCCTTAGTCCAGTCAAAGCCTTCTTTACTCTTAGTTAACGATCTTGTCATCTTATTCCTTAGTAATACTACTATAAGCCTAGCTTATAATAATTATATTATTTATTTATATTAAGTCTATCAAAGACCCAATTCATATACATACCTCTTAAGGCAACTTCAGCTTGGTAAGCTTCTCTTTGAGCCATAGCTCTACTTGTAATAGTAATAGCTCTTATGTTCTCTGCGTTTATAACTAATGGGTTACCTTGTGTGTTATTGTCTTGCATCTAATATCTCCTGTAATTTAGCTTCAGGGCCTACCCATCCACTTGGTTTAGTTTGTTTACCTGACTCATCTACTGGAGCATCTAATTTAGCCATATTAGCTTCAGATACTACTTTAAACATACTATCAATTTGATCAACTGTTAAACCCATCTTAGCTAGTTTACCTATATTGTAAACAACTATATCTATAGACTTATCAACCTCTTGTACATCAGTTAGAGGAGGTACATCAAACTTTAATGCCCCTTCTTTCAATGCATTAGCAAGACTTAGCCCTAACTGTCTAGAAGTAGGGTAATATGGGTCACCTGGTTTAAAAGGATTACCATTAGCGTCTAATGTATTGTAACACTCTTCAAACCCTTCGAAGCACTCTTCTAAAGTGTAGCTGAGTTCATTAAAGGAATCCATTGGCTTATCTAGGAAACCTGCCTTAGAATTAAACTCATAGATATCTTGTATTAAACTAGATGTCAAGTTTAAGAGCCTCTGATACAGCATGAACTAAAGTATTTAATTCATTAGCATTAGAAATATCTCTTTCACCAGTAATAACTGCATCAAGATACTTGTTAATAACTATTGACATCTTAGTCTCAATACATAAAGTATCTAAGTCAATTACTTCTGAGTCACACTCACTACAATCTTGGCTCTCTTCTTTATTACGTTCTTCATTAGAAGTATTAGGTTGCAAGTCTTTCACTAAGTCATTTACCATATCTTCTAGGCTAGAGTACTTTGAAGTTGCTTCTCTGATACTACCTTTTAACATTTCCATTAATTCTTTTTCTGTCATTTGTATTCCTTTATTTGTTTTTACGTTTAGCAGCTATCTCTTCTAATAACACTAAGTTATCGTCTTCTTTAGCTATTAGTCTCTCTCTAACTTCACTACTACTTAACCAGATATCTTCATCATTAATGATTGCTTCTATCTCTTCGGTAGTGAAGAAACCTTCATGTACTTCTTTGAATGAAGATGCTAACTCTCTAGACATAAACTCCATCTGAGATTTAATCTCCCCACCCTTACCTTGAACTCCTCCACTATAGTTATGGGATAACCAAGACAAATGATCACCTACAGTAATTCTATCACAAGATAAAGCTATAATTGTAGATATGGAAGCTACTGTACCAGTAATGTAAGCTTCTACATGGGCTTTACTAGCTTTAACAGCATTGATTAACATAAAGCCTGAATCAACAAAGCCACCACCATTATTTATATGGATAGTAAATGTATCATGTCTATCTGCATTTAATAAGGCTGCATACACCTTAGTATACTCAGCAGGAGCTTCTATACTGTCATGGAGGTATACATCTGTATGATGACCTTTAGTTATTTGAGGGACATAATCGTCCCATACTGTATGAGGTTTGGTAGTACTACCACATTGCTCTACAACTCTTTCTTCCATCCATTTCCTTTATAATTTATACGTTACATACAACGTTTTAAGTACTGTATTAGCTACGATCACTAGTTATAGCAGTAAGACTACCGATAACTATTATCGCGGCTTATAGAGCAAGTATAGGTTATTCCACAGCTTCACCTTTACTATCTACAGCTCTAAACATAAGACCAACTGGCTTTAACGGTTTATTATCCTTACTGTAACGTTCGAACTCAACCTTTAAATACTTGCCAATGTTGTTAGGAGCCTCTTCAGCGTCTTTCAACCTATCTTCAGCACTACCTTTCCTCTTACAAGAGAACGTAGCTCCTTGACCTGTTATCAGCTCATATACAACGTGTTTATTCTTATCCAGCTTAAACCCTACTACTTTGAACTCTTCATCCATAGCTTTCTTGAACTTAAACACATCTAATGATCTAGTATTGTATTTGTATAGCCCTTTAGAGTTACGAACAATCAAACCTTCATAACCTGCTACGATAGCTTGATTAAATTGCATTTCTATATCATCTTCATCGTAAGCAGCTCCAACCATAACTAATGGTATATTCGGAGTGTCAGCTTTAGCAGATAAGTCATACATAGCTTTACACCTAGTAGCGTAGTCACCTTCAACTTCGGGGAAGTCAAACACATAGAACTTTAGCTGTTTAGTTAACTCGTTAGGCTTCTTAACAGCAGATGTTATATCTTGTAGATATTCTCCATGAATGTAAAGCTCTCCATTAATAGAGTTAGTGCCTAATACTTCTAAAAGCTCTAGAACTTCTGCTCTGTGCTGTTCAGGAATACAATACTCTTCACCACCTCTTGATAGAAGCTTAAGCTTTCCATCTACTAATCTATATTCCCCATTAATACCGTCCAGCTTGACACTAGTATAACAAGGGAATACCACTTTACTCTTATGCTTTACATACTCATTAACCTTCATAGGTAATAATACTGTAGGAGTAGAGTCTCTATCAATAGAGTAACCACTCTTAAGCTTTTTAGCATGTACTGACTGAGCTTCTGCTAGAGCTTGTTGTTCGGGAGTAGTCTCATTCTTCTTACCTACATTCTTACTAAAACATTCAGTAGTTTTAGATTGGAACTTGCCGTCAACTTTACCCCATTCAACAGTATAAGTATTATCTTCTACTGTTATTCTAAACTCTTGAGTAGAGCCTTTAGCGTTAGTCTTGTATAATATTTGTAATGCTACTATGATTTATCCTTTACTGTTTCTTTATACCATCTAGATTGAATTCTGTAATTAAGCACAGAAGCTATAGACCCAGCCATTATAAATGGCAAAGCTATTATGTAGTATGTACTACAAGTCATCTGTAACTCCACTCTATACCAGCTATATTCCAATAGTTATGAATTGTAACTTCATTGTATTGAGATTCGATAGAGTTTAGTACATCTAAGTACCTAGTGTATGCAGCTATCTTAACATCATCAGAGTCATTCTGACCTTTCTCTCTACTGTGGTACTTATATATTGCTACACGGCAATAACCTACCATATCTCTTACAGAGTAAATCTTCTCCATCTTTTCAATAGTAGACTCTTCTCCGTTATCATAATGTTTATTAAGTAACTCTCCATTCTCATCAAGAGTTAGTACAGGGTGTAACTTAGGCATTAGTACTCTCATCAAATCTGCTAAGGTCATCTTGTATAGTGCCTTTAGAATACTGAGTACTCTTCATCTCTTGCTGAGAAACTTGCTTGTTATTTGGATTCCTAGCATGATTGAACCAGTCCACAAAGCTATCTGGTTTTATAGTTTCAATATCCTTGTAACCTATATCTCTTAAAGCCTTATTATGAGAGTACCTAATGAAGTTCTCGCCAATAGCTTTGTTATATCCAGGTATTGGACCATCTTTCTGCAGATACTCATTCCAAAGTAACTCTTGTTCTAGTACCTTGTCTGCTATCTCTTTAACTAGCTCAACATCAAAACCATACTGTTTAATAGCTAACTTTATAGCTATACTATTAGTAGGTACATGGATCTCAAGCTCTTCTTCAGATATTCTACTAATTAGCTGAGCAAAACCGTTAATGGCATTACCTGAGCCTTTATTTATAGATAAAGTAACAAAGAAACTAAATGGAAATTTAACTCTTTCAAGTATGTATGTAGCTACAACTAGCTTAAATATGTTAATAGGGGACGGATCCTCTATGACAGCACTTAAGTAATCTATCTCAGAATCTAACCTCCTACTAACAACTGGATCTGCTTCAACTTCATTAATAACTCTTGTAGCATCCGACCCAAACATTTGAACTAGTCCATCAGAGTATGAAGTAGCATGAATAGTTTCAGTGAAACCTATCTGTGTGTAGGACAATGCTAAGTCAGCACTGTAGGTATGCTGAGCTAGTCTACTATAGACGCCAACAACTTCACTATCCATAAGTGTTTGATATCCGTTATTTAAGATAAACATACGCTGCTGTGTTTCTGTCATAGTTTTAAACCCTAAGCTATCCTTAGAGAAATCTACCATTTTGGTAGTCCAAAATAAGGCTAGGGATGATTCCCATAACCTTCTTAAATCAGGGTACTCTACTGTATCAGTACGTAAGAATACTCCATCACCTTTGTAATTATCAAATATATTCAAATTATGCTCCACAAGAATCACATTGTTCAGCTATAGCTGTAGAAGATTGTAAGTAGTAAAGAGATAATAGCCCTAACTCTTCAGCTAAGATTATATCACTTATAATATCATAGGCACTATCAGAGTTACTCATGTAAGTATTTACTGATTGTCCTTGAGCCATTTCACCAAGACACTCTTGTCTTATAGCTGCTAACGAGTACAGTGCTTTAGTAGGTATATCACCTGCTATAGAGTACTTAGAACCGAGAGAACTTAGTTCAGGAGCTAATTGCTTAGTGGAGTACGTACCTGTTTTTTCAGCCAATAGCTTGCTAACAGGCTCAATACCTTCAGTGGCATTTATTATAAGGCTAGAAGTACTAGTAGGAGCTATAGCAAATAAGGTAGCAAAACGAGATGGTACTGACTGAGAAGTTTTATTAAAGAACTGGAAGGATCCTCTAGACTTAGCTAGTAGCCTAGACTCTTCTACAAAAACATCTCTCATAGACGAGCTAAGTTCTTTCATGAGCTCTCTAGCTTCTTCACTATCGAAAGGTAAGCCTTTACTAGCAAATAAGTAGGCTAGGTTATTCATACCTATACCAATAGCTCTAAATCCTCTATTAAACAACTCTCCATCAGCAGTTGGGTAGTATTGCCATTCAATTAAATTATCAGAACCTTCTAGAAGTTCTTTAGCTAGTGAATGTTTAGCAGGTGTATCTAGCTTATCCCATGCTGCTACATTTATAGAACTTAAGTTACATAAAGCAGTTAATCCTGTCTCTTCTATAGTTGTGGTTGTAAACTTACAATCACTCATAGACATGCTTAACTTAGCTTTATTAAACTTAGAAGCTTTAGTTGGTAACATTATCTCTGTACAGTTACCAGTCAATACTCCATTAAATACTAATTTATTATTTCTAGGAGAAGTACCGCAATAGATAGGTTGAGAGCCTTCTAGTAATCTAATGCCAGAAATAGTACCGCCATTTACAGGTTCTCCAGAATCTGCATCAATGTGTCCTTCAAGTATCATGCCTTTAGTAAGTTCTTTAGTTCTAAACATTTGCCCAGCAGAGTTATACCATTTATGATAGTCCGAGGCTTTAATGGTTACACTTGTATCTCCTGTAGTTACACTGATAGAGTATATTTTATTATAGCCATTATGGGTCTTAAACAATGGTGTCTCTACCCACTGTTCTCCATCCCAACACTCAAGTGTCTGACCAGCTACCTCTGAGATAGGTACATTGCCAAACTCTTTTGTAAGTATTTTAGTATCTCCAGTTACACACGCGTTACTTGAGTGTATAGTATCATTAAAAGTAGATTGCTCATTAGCATTATCAGAAAAGAATATGTAAATATTACCAGTCTCAGATCTTTGCTTAGCTAATTCATATGCTATGGCCCTAGCGCTTATAACTGTCTTAGTAAGCCCGTTATCTATTGCTTGTTGATATAAATCTTCAAACTCAGTACCCCAAGTATTTAAGAGTTCAGGTACATCCTTAGGATCGAATAAGTGTACATCAGAACCTGATTCAATAGCTCTTAAGAAGAGTCTATTAACTTTCAAAGTATACTTAAGATTCCTAGCTCTTTGGTTCTCTTGACCACCTTCATCAAGTAACAGTAGTAAAGACATAATATCAGCATGCCACCATTGATATGTTACTATACATATACCAGGACGTGTTCCTGATTGATTAAAACCTTCTACTGCAGCTTGAAACTTTCTAATAAAAGGTATTGGTCCTGATGACACACCTTTAGATCCAATAGTAGATCCACTAGCTCTAAATGCACTTACATCGGCAGCATTGCCTCCATCATGTCTAGAGTATTGACCTATATCTGAAGTAACTTTGTTTATTGATTCAGTATTATCATCTGGCTTATGAACACAGCAAGAAGCACCTTGCATATTAAATGTTAGACTATTCTTCCATTTAGGAGTTGCTTCAGTATACAGTCCGAGAGATAAATTATCATACCTAGATATAATCTTATCTATTCTAGTAGGACTTTCATCTAGTAAGTAAGACTGTATAGCAAGTCTCATAAAACCATGTTGAAGTAGTTCATAACTACCATTATGGTTTTTACTATACTTTGAAAAGAATGTTGACATACCTAGGTATGAGGATAACTTATCTCTAGATGGATTTATAGCTTTAGACAGAGTAGTTAACTCGTCATCAGTAAAGTGTTTAGTAACATCTACGATGATACCTGCATCACTAAACTTCTTAAGTACTTTAGGTAAACTAGGGTAAAAGTTTCTAGTCATATTCCATGACGACTTATACATCTTCTGAAGGTATAAGTTAAGTAGTACTTTATCGTAAACTGGCGATATTCTAGAGATTAGGTTATAAGTAGTATCCATAACCTCATCATATAATAAAGCTATTGGTATTCTATCGTATATACGTATTTTAGTTGCTTCTAGTATACTATTAGCTATTACTTCATTCCCGTCTGCTGCCCATAGTAGCACCTTGTATAATTTATCTGGATTGTATGGTTCAACTTTACCAGAACGTTTAACAACTAAATGTTTTTTAGAGTTTTCTAATTCTATTGCCATTCATTGCCCTCCTTGTTTATTTATTAATTTATTATTTAGTATTACTGTAAGGTATCGACCCCTATTTACTATCGTTTAGCAGTAATATATTTATTAGTGTATGTAGCACCAAAAGCATAGCTCTCAGCACCTCATACTTTGATGTGAAGGCATAGTTAGCAGTTACACTACAACTAGTACCTTTCATTACTTTAAGAGCTTATACCTAAAGTATAAAGCGTTTAGACTCGTAAAGTTCTTCACAATAAGCATCTACACCAATATTATCAGTAAATGGCACTGTAACTCTATCAGAGCCCCAGTAACCTACTACTTCGTTAGTATTAGTACTGATGTAAATAGAAGGACCACCTAGAGCAACAGCTATCTTAGCACCTTTATAGTCTAAGTCGCTAGTAATAGTGTACTCTATATCAAATGAGCCTTCTAGGTAAGTAGAAGCTGAAACATTTTCACCTAATTCCCAGTCATCATACTCATCTATATTAGATTCATCCATAACAATACCATTAGTTAGTTCGTTAGCTATACTTTTACAAGATAGCTCTAGCTGCTCTTTAGTGTTCATTTACTAAGACTTGTCTGCTGCTACCAAAGCCGCTCTACAAGGAGTTACACCTTTCTTAATTTCACCTAATGTTACACGGATACGTTTAGACTCTGCTTTAGTTGCTTTAGCTTCATATTTCTCAATCATTTCTACTGCTGCTACTAAGTTCTCTTTCATTGCTGTTAATTCGTTCATTTGTTTTCCTTTTGGTTTCTAAAGACTACTAAAGTAATAATCTTTAACAGTTTTAGCTACATTACTATTGATATCTCTCAATGTTAATCCAGCCTCTTCTATAGTTAGAGTTTCTTCCTTGACAATGTCTGTCAATACCCACTTAATAAGTAATCCAACTTCTTTAGATTCAGTTATACCTAACTCTGAAATACCCTGTGCTATTCGCCAAGCAGGTGTTACTTCTTCAGCTAGTTTAGATCTAGCCTCTAGTACTTCATCAGATAACTTCTCTCTAGGTGCTTTGGCCTTACCTGCATGTTTCTCAGCCTTAGTCTTTACTTTGTAAGTAATACCATTATAGGTTGTAAACAGTACAGCGCCTTCACCGATATTGTCTGGCTTATTGAAGTACTTAGCTACAGGAGAATTGTCTTCTATACTTTCAGCCAATTCTTTAAGCTTCTGTAAGTTAACTTCATTATCCTCTGAAAGGTCAAGAGTTATTGTATACTCACCAAACTCTTTAGCTAAATAAACTCTAACAGTTTCAGCTACCAAGTCTTTCAAAGGCTCTGTAGGAAGTAACTCAGATGTGTTGTCTTCGTTACTAACTACTCGAAAGTGCTCGAACAGGTAAATACTATTAGGTATGCCTGAACAAGCTGCATTCTTCCCTTGGATATTGCTACCAGCCCACTCGCCATCTAATGCTAAAGTATGAGTAGTTAGATCTAAGTTATACTCTTCAACCAGCTTAAATACTAAGTCTAGTACTTCTTTCTCAATAGATTTAACAAACTGAGCCAAACCATTCATGTCGCCAAGTTCAGTCTTAATACTGTTCCTACTTTGAACCCATATCTCACCTTGAGAGTAACATACGCTACAAAAACTTCCATGTATCTTTTCTGAGCCTGCTAAAGTTACTTTAGGCAAGGAGACAGGAGCATTAATTGCCTCTAACTCTTCAGTAGTAGGTTCTCTATCCTCATCTCTAAGAAGCTTGAATAAATCTTTATTTCTCAGATACTTGATATCACTATGAATAGCTCTTCTGAAATCTCTAAAATGACTAGTAGATCCATAAGATATATGTCGTCTTACGCTCATTATTTATCCTTTATTACTTCCTAGAGTTTGCTATATACTTAACCATAATATCTTTTGTTTTAGCAACAGCAAAGAAACCAGCTACATGTACAAACTCCATAGTAGGGTCAGGAAGTAAAGACTTACCTACTTTATCATAAGACCCAGCCTTAGCATTAGTTGTCTGAATATTATAAGTATCTAACTCTTCATCATACCAATGTACAGCTTCAATATTCGGCATTGTCTCACCGTTAACATGCGAACCCCAACCTTGTAACCAAGTACCGAGGTCTAGTACGTCATCTGTACCTTCAAACAGCTTAGCCTGTTTAATAGTTTTAGCTGTAAAATCTAGCTGAACCTGGGCACGCTGTAAGTTAGTTAGAATAGCTATAGCAAACTCTATAGCCTTTATGAAAGCAGTATACTGTGTACCACTATGGACATCGTCAGAGTTGAAAGTAGATAAAAGTCTACTATACTCAAACTCTTCAGCAGGTTTTACTCCGATATCATTATCATCTACAGCTTTTACTAAAGAAGAAATCTTAGGAAAATTATCAGCTAAACCTAGATACTTCCATACAAGACCAGCTGATGAAGGTAATTCCTTACTTTGGTGGTGGTCAAATAAAAGTTTATCAGGATTATAGGTCCTGCCAATGTCTAGTACATACCCATCATCAAACTCTAAAGTCTGATGAGGCACTCTTTTAACATTAGTGTAGTCTACACCTCTGAATATATGAAGTAACGCAATAGCAGTTACCTCGTCAGCATGAAAGGTACCGTTGTGTGTAGTTACAGAGCTAATGCTACAGCCCCGAATACTTCCCATAACTCATTCCTAGCATTAGTAAAAGCTACTGACTCACCAATCTCTTGTACATCGTTAGCAGCGTCAAGTACTTGAGCTATACCAATTACCTCATGCCCTGATTGTAATCTAATTACACAAACTCGCATGTTAGGAGTTAACTGTGTATGAGTTACAGTACCTAATGCAACTTGTTTATCTAGCAGTAACGGAGATAACTTACCTCCGTTACTTTCTAGTTCGGCTTTAATAGCTAATTGTAAATTCATTACTTGCTACCGGGAAATCCAGATTTAGCTTTTCCAGGGAAGGTCGAAGGTTTAGCTGCTGAAGTAGGAGCTGAAGATCCTCCACCCATTTGAGCTGCTTTCCAAGCTTTAACTGACTCTTCATTAGTGCCATCATCATACTTAATCTCTTCAGCAAACTGCATATCTTTCTCTAGACGTTCACCAATAACTGCATCTTTACCGTTATCTAGTTTAGCTATCTCAGAACCTGCAGCTCCATCAGTGGAACGGTAGAATCGTTTAACTGTAACATTCTCACGAACTTCACCTTTATACATGCTATATCCGAATTGGATCCAAGCTTTCACTTCTACATCATTTAACTCTGGAATACAGCTTAACTCTTTAGTACCAGTTTTAAACTTAACATCTACCATCTCTGGGTCAGACAACTCATCTGTGCCTACTACTGTAGCTAATGATTCAATTACTTTATAACCAAAAGTAGGTTGACCATTGTTACCTAGAATTGTATTACCATAAGACATAACTCTATCAAATAGGTAGTTAATTTGAGTTGCACCATTCTGTGTGTTCTTTACTTCTGCATGACGTAATGTAAGGTCATAGATACCTGATTTATTAATATGATTGCTTCCGCCTTCTGCTTCTACTTCTGTTGTGTTTACTACGAGAAATGCCATTGTTATCCTTCGCCTAATATTAGGACTTATAAGTAGGTCTAGCCTACTAGTTCTGTACTCTTTTAGTACACACTTTATATAATAGCTACTATAACTGTTAGATAGCGAATTCTGCTGCTGTATCTTTAGCTGCTGTTAACTTAGCAATGTGTTCATTTATATTATACTTAGTACTTTCCATAGACTCTTCTATATCTGGTAAAGTAGATCTACATGGGAATTTCATAGTAGTATTATGCATAATATACTTACCAGACTTCTTCTCAACGTATACTGCTTCTCCCGTAGTACTCAACCATGAACCGCTTTTTCCAAACTGACCTGAAGCTGGGATAATGTGACGACCAGTCTCAGAATCATACATCGTGTGAGCTACTATAACTACATTCACACCATTAGCTATAAGAACATCTTCTACATAACCATTAAATTGAATAGTGTCTTTGTTATTCATCTTATGAATATCAAAACCTTTGTACATTTGGTCGTTATAGCCTTGCATTGCAGTGTACATCTGAGTTACTGTATCAAATACTACAGTGGCTGGTAATTTATTGAACTTCTCTTGGTAAACACCAAGTTTTTCGTTTATAGTATCAATTAAATCATCAGTACCAGTAAACGAAGCAATTCTTACGTGAGGTACAGGGAATGTATAAGGTTTCCTATCAAAGTGGACTACTAGTGCATCTTCTATTTTAGACACAATAGTACTCTTACCTACATTTTCAAAACCTGATATTAGTATTTTTACTGCTGACATTTATTTCCTTTATAGGTATTAACCTTTTATTATTGCAAGAGTTTAAAGCCATCGCTAGGCATAGTATTAGTTATCTAACTAAATATAGCTCTCCATAGTAATTACCACAGTAATCACAGCTATAAGCTTTCTTATTCTTAGTTGGCGATTTACTATGATTAGAATTACAATTATCACAAGTAAATCTCTTTACCTTAGCTTTATCTAGTGACTTAAGAAGCTTAGTACTTAGTAGTCTTAAAGCTTCTCTATCTTCCTTACTAAAACCTACATCAGGAGGAATCATATTACTTAAGCTAGGCAATGTTCCTCTAAGTCTTGCTATATTCCAATTACGCTCTCTTACATCATTCATAATGTTTTAGTCTTCTTCACGCAATCTGTAATCTCCAGCTAAGAGGTATCTACAAGCAGGATATTCTTTAAATGTAGTAACTGAGTCAGCTACTAGTTTTAGAACTCCTTCTATATAGTCGTAAGCATCACTATTGAAAGGCTTAGTAAAGTTAAATACTCTAGCAGGTAGTGTCTTAGTAGGTCTAACTACAAAGCATAGCTCTACTTGATCTATCTTAATACCTTGTTGGTGAAGTATATAAGCATAAGTAAAAGCTTGCTGTGTATACTCTGATGTCCACCCACGAGGCTTAGATGTTGCTGTCTTAAAGTCTCTAACAGTGAGCATTCCAGTATGTTTGCCTTCTTTAATTAGCTCCCAAGTATCCGTAGGAGATGAGCTAGTTATAGCGTCATATGTGCCAGAGGGGTAAACTCCTTCAGTAATCTCATAAGCTATAAACTCTTCAACAGATACAGTATTAGCCTGCAACACATGTTCTATTATAAGTAATTCAGCCATACCTTTCCATAAGTTACGTATTACTGAAGTGTCATGCCCTTCCACCTCATCGTACTTGGCAATGTATGCTTCAATACCTGCATGAAGCTTCTCAGAGTTATACTCTTCACCTTCAATCTTACACCTAGCTACTACTTCACAAGCGTGGTGGCAAACAGTACCTAGGACAGTGGAAGTACTGGAAGTAAACCGTTTATCTTCTCCAAGTAAGTTCTCACCATACCAAGTTCTCTTAGCACTAAAGAATTTACCTACACCTGAAGGAGATAGTCTAAAACCATCAGCTGGTACATGATTCTCTCCGTTGTAGTACTCACCTACCTTATAACTTACTGCCATTATGTTTCCCTCTAAATATATTAGTTAAATAATACTCTATAAAATGTCCTATAGCTTCTATAACATTATGTCTCATCTTCATACTTCCTTATATAGATATCCATTCTAGGATTGTCTTTATCTTTCCCTCCTACTAAGAAGGTCTCTTTAACACAGAACTTTACATTATCTTCTTCTACTATACCTGCTTTCTGTAAAGCATCTAGTAGTACCTTGGATACGAATGAACCAACATTTAATAAATCACTTTTAACATTCTTATAGTAATAAACATAAGCTACTTCGTATTGGCCTTTAATAGGTACTGGCTTCTCATCTAAGAAAAGCTTCATAAAGTAATCATTAAAGTGTTGTTTGATTTCATTTCGTAAGTGGTAATGTGCTGTAAATAGTTTGTTCATTGAGAGTAGAAAAGTCTTTGATGGCTTAGTCTTAAAGTTCTGAGTATAGTACACACTCATAGAGTAGAATAGGAACTCTTCTTCAGGAGGATCAGCAGTAGTTACTACTTTACTCATCCTTTATAAGCCTTCATGTACTCTTTAAACTCCCTAGCCTCGTTAATAGTTGAAAACATATTACCTACTTCTGCTCTAGCTTTATCATATCTATCACCAGTGTACTTCCACTTCTCAAGTCCATTATTACTTTGTAAAGGGCCTACACAGAAATAGTAGTCACCTTTATTAATGAAGTACATAAGCTACTGGCTTATTAGTATCAAAGCATAAAGTACAAGTGCCACAGCTCTTTAATTTACTGTCTGGCATAGTTACAGGGCATACAATAATACCTTTAGCCTTAGCTTCATCAATACTATCAGTATTAATTACAAACGCAGTCATACTAGTTCCTGTCTCACTAAGTCCTATACTATTAGCTGAGTACTTCATACTTACGTTAGGTAGAGTTTTAATCTCTTCTAGGACTTCTCGTATACCTTTAATGTTATAAGACCTTGTAGGTATCCAGAATTGAGTTTTAGTACACAGTGTTACCACTTCTTTTATCTTAGTAGCCAATAGCTCTGTCTCTATATCACCTGATACAAAGAATCTAAAGTACTTGTCTTTACCTATAGCTTTAACCATATCAGCTACCCAACCATCTCTCTTGTAATCTTGTTGATTATGTTTTCTCAAAGCTACTGAAGCAGGCCATACAAATGCACCTTTAGTAGCATAGCAGCTTTTACAAACTTCAACTACTTCTCCGTCTACCTTAGATCCAGGGCATGAAGTCCTAGCTTCTAAGTCCCAACTCTTTACTTGTTTACCGTTAACTTTCATCTTAGATGCTTTACTAAGTTTTATCATTATCTATTACCTTTGCTAACAAGCTATCAACTTGTATATACTTACCTTCTCTACCAGAGTTATTACTTGCCTTAGGATAAGATTCATCGTCAACTTTAACTAGTAAATACATCCCGAAATCAGCTACAACAGTACCAGTTTGTCCGTTATGGTGTGACTTCCCATAAGCCTGGATGCGCTTACCTTTAAAACTGAACTTACCCATGTTAGTCTAAAGTATCTGCTAATACACTTAGTTCAGTAGCTAGCAACATTAATTGAGACTTAGTTAAAGTCTGGGAATAATGTCTATCACAATTTTCAACCAACTCGACTTTTGTACTGTCTAATTTATTTATACAAAACACACCAGATTCTTCTAATAACTCTAATATCGAGTTAAATTCATCATTCATTTAATTCCTTTATTAACTTTCTATTGAAAGACATAGCATTTACACAAGAGTTAACTCTATTAAAATCTCTAGTCTCTAATGGCTCAACCAGTAACCTAGCTATTGTTGTATCTGATAGGTGAATCTTCAAGTTGAGAACATCTATGTACTTCATAGATTTCCAAACTGAAGGTTCGACATCATCTCCATATATGTATTTAGTGTCTAACATTAGTTTATGTAACCAGATTCTGCGACTATCTCTACTAAAGTAGTAAACCTATCTGGATAAAACATAACTGTGTACGGCATAGGGTTTACACTAGAAGCACTCCTATTGTATCCAAACCATCTAGCTTTCTTAGTTAATTTTCTTTTAATACCTTTGTGTTCATATTCTTCAAGATAACCTAATTCAACTAAAGCATCGTTAAACAGCTTAGTATGAGTATTAACCTTATAATCAGACAATAACTTAGTAGTAGATTCTCCTTCCACATTAGGCCTAATATCAGACATAGAATCAGTTAAAGCTTCACCAATTCCTTGTGGAAGTAAAGTCTTGAACTCTCCCTCTGCTAGTGATACAGGGTCGAATGTTATGCCTAGAGCTTTATGTAATTTTATAGCAGTATCTACTTTAGCATCAATTACCTTCTGCTCTAGTAACGCTATAGTAGCTACATTCTCACCTCGTAACTTATCTATCTCTAATTTCAGCTTCTCTTTACCTAAGTATTTTACAGCAGCCTTTTCAGCATCGATGAAATACTGGCGGACAGCTTTGCCTTTAGGAGTTCTTTGCACCATAGCTATAGATTTAGCGACATCAAGAGTGACTATGTATTCTTTACGAATACTACCTCCAGTTTCTCGTTTGACCGATTTGTCAAATGATGTGTAATCAATTCCCTCGTCTAACGATGCAAGCTCTTTCTTTATCCATGTAGCAAACTCTCGCTTACTTCCTAATTCTTTATGAAGTTCTCTAGCATCTACGCTATTTACCTCGGTTGCACCTATTTGTGTTTCTATAATTTCTAAATCTATCATTTATTATCCTTAATTTAAAGATGTTAATATTGTATCTTGTAACCTACTTATAGGCATACTATTATCCCAGAAGTCATTTATACTATATATCATGTCAATTATATAAGCCTTATCAGCTCCTAGCTCCTTAGCATGTTGTATAGCTCCTAACATCATATTATTACCTTCTCCATTCTTAGCATCATAAGCATAGCCAAATGTAGTAAAAGGAGATTGAAGTAACTTAGAAGCTTCTTCTTTACCTATTACTACTTTCTCTTCTGCTTGTATAGCTAACTTCATTCTAGCCATTTTAAGGTGGGTAGAAGGGTCTAACTTAGTCTTACCTAATACAGAGTATACATCTCTACCTTCATAGCCGTATATGACTTGTGAGGCAGCTAATTCATCAGCACTAATACCTAATGAATCTCCAATACTTTTAATAAATAACTTCCACTCTAGAGGCTCTACATCTATTACTCTGTCTAGCTCTATTAGTATCCTATATTTAAACCTATTATTCTTATCAGAAGTAGTAGCTATATGATGATTAATGTTCCTAAGAACAGAGTGTGTGCTTTCTATAGGTATAGTTGTATTGTCTACATCTAAACAAACCCAAGAAGCTTTATTATTAGTATTGAATTTACCCCTAACTCTACCCCAAGCATTAGGATGTTTATCTTTATTATAAACAGCACCTTCTTCGACTGACTTGTATTTAAAAGGATTAAACCCATAATCATGGCTTAGTAGTAATCCTAAATCCTCAAAGCTCTTCTCTTCGTATTGAAAACCATATACAGCATTAAAAGCAGTACTTTGCTTTAACTTACTTATGTAGTCTTTATGCTTATTATCAGCTATAGCTTGTTGTATCCTAGAGTTATCCACTTCTAAGAAGGATACTCCATGTAACATTAAGCTAGCTCTTCATGCTCTTGATGTAACTCATCAGCTTCATAGAAATGTATATAACCATTATCTGATTCATACTTATTGACATCATCATATGATTTAATTAACTCAACAAACTCAGCTAATTTGTTCTTAGGAGAACCATTACCTTTAATGAATCCCATCTTTCTTAATTGATGAATTGACATTCTAAAGTAGCCATTGATAGCTGTCTTCTGCATGTAGTCACTAGCTAATTCATAACTTTCTTTATTAAGCTCAATCTCAAACTGTTCAAGGTCTTCAGTGAACATCTCTACAAAGTTGATAGCTTCTATATAGTGCCTAGTCTGTATACTAGTTTCACCTTCTAGTATTGCTACAGCACCTGATATCTTAAGTGCAGCCCATTGTCTGTGCTGTCTATGGATCTTAGTTAAAGGATATAACATACTAACAGTATCCGCTAGTCGTTGGTTATAATTGTAGTAATCAGAGAATAAAGACTCAACGCCATCATCAATGCCTAGGTCATCTTTAACAGTAATGTTTACTAAGTTCTCAAACCAAGGTCTTAGTGATTCAGTTGTAGTTGACACTCTTTCATCTTCAATTTTATCAGCATTACGAGACTCTTCTATGCTGTCATAGATCTTATGTTCAGCTTTCTTCTGAGAGAAACAGAATATAGCTCTTCTAGCCAACTTGGAACTAGCTTCGTCTATAAACTTCTTCTTAACAGCTTCATTGTATATAAGCCCGTGAGGACTTCCGAACAGTAAGGCACTAACAGGTAAGTTATGTACAGGTTTACCTTGGTTAGCATCATCTTTAACAGCTTTTACTGGTAACTTACCACTATCATAAACTATTGCTAATGATGATATTAGCTCAGGCAAGTCTTTACTGCTAGCAAGCTCTGAAGCAAATTCATCCACATAAAGAGTGCCGGCACCTAAGTAACCTTCCTCTAGCGAGTTCAAATGCTTCACCCATCCAGGTAAAGTTGATACTGCTACTGTTAGAGGCCTAGGTTTAGAGTGGAACTCTTTCCATTTAGTCTCAGGCTTACCTGCCTCTGTTGCTGCTATTACAGCCTGCAGTTTAGCTTGCTCTTCTCTACTTCTATCTATCAGTACAAAAGCTGGTTCTAGTATCTTCTGTATAGCCCCTAAGGCCCTTCCTTTTCCTGAACCCGATTCACCTATAAGAATTCCTATACTATTAACAGGAATGGAACTACCCTTCCAGCCAATATTCTTTCTAAGATGTCCTGCAAAAGTTACTAGTTCATTAGCAGTCATCAATGCCCTCATCTCTGGCTCAATATTCCTAGTTATAACTTGTTCAGCTGCTTCAAATACTTTAGGCAACTTAGGAGATAAAGCTCCTACCTCTCTTAATGCTTCTTCATACATAGTATGCATAACTACTCCTTATCTACTTTAACCCACTCCATACGATTTCTAATCTCAGTTGTAGTTGTTTGTATGTTCTTATATTCATAACCTGCTTCTATGAACATAGCTTCTCTTTTACGATCTTCAATACTATCTGCTAGATGACTGGTATTAACTAAATGCATCAGTGTAGCCATGAATACAAATATTAAAACCATTGCCGTTAATGGTGCAGTATACTCTTCGCTCATTGTAAACTCCTTTAAATTACTGGTATGGGTAAGCTGAGTAAAGGGTTAATTTCACTAGTATTAGCAGAGACCATTGTTACAGTTAATACTATTAAGAAGGCTATAGCCAGTATTACTTTATTAGTATTACACATTATCTTGTTCTCTCTATCTTAGAGACTCTAGGTTCTATCACAGAATTAGCTCTTACTATATCTGACCTCATCATTAATCTTACTTCACTGTAAGGTCTCAACATAGCTAAGTCAGAATGTTTAGCTGACTTTACTACTTTACTCAATCGTCTTATATTATTTAGTCTATTCATTGTAGTTTACCTTTTTATTTAATTAACACAGTTGTTAGCTGTGCTTTATTGTTAGATTTTGTTAGTTACCTAGCTGCAGTTACTTTACCAGGAGGTAACAACTGGTTATTATTAGCCTTCCAACCTCTAATCCAGCCACATGTTACGCTATAAGACTTATCTGCTATCTTTGCTAAATCAGTACCAGTACATTTTGTCTCAATCCAATAATTGTAACCGTCAACATAAGCTTGTCGATACCTATTACTATTAGCCTCAGTTACATTGGCTTTATGAGTAATCCACTCACAGTTAGAAGGTTCATAGTTAAGATTTGAATCTATACGTTCTATAGTCAAACCTTCTTTATACCCATTAGCTATTGCCCAAGCTGCAAAGTTAGCAAACCTATCCCATTCTTTACTAACTGTAATACCTTTAGCTCCGTACCATTTATAAGCCTTATTTGCTTTATTATTACACCTTTCTCTCATACCTCTCCAAGAATTATACATCCTAGGATTGCTTTGCTTGTTATACTCCATATTTTTCTCCTATAGAAAATTAGTGAGATCCCCACCAATCCGGGCTCACTAATACCTCGCCCGTGAAGGTGCATTGCATACCTAATTGTCTTGATATGCTTTCGTACGTACCTGCTATGGCTTCTGTTAGTAAGTCTATACAGTCGTTCCTGACTAGGTAATCAGTCTCATCGTATATAGTAGCTTGAAGTTTGAAATGCACACCATGCACTAGTCCTAAAGCTTTAGCTCTAGCCATCATAGTTGTAAGGAAGTACTTCATAGCCTCGCCACCTTGTCCTTGAGTAGCGCTGTTTAAAGCTGCATGAGCATGTCTTACTTCAATCCTTCTACCTCCGAACATTGTAAGGTACCCATTTTCTTTGGCTTCAGCCTTCAAGTCTTTGATAAGTTCTGCTAGACCTGTTGTAGATTTGATTAGTTTATCTTGTGTATGTTTACCGAAGATAGCTTGTATTACTACTTGATCAGTGAAAGGTACCATTGTATCCTTCTTAATAGGGTAGAACGAGACTCCCTCAATTACAATAACTCTCCGCTCTAGTTTCTTTTTCATTGCTTGAAACTCAATAACAGTATACTTAGCGTATTTATCTTCACCTAGCAATGTGTACCCAGTCAATGTAGGCGAAGACCCGAATAAAAATCCGAACCAGAGAGGTTTCGACTGCCCTCTAGTAACATTACACGCTTTAGCGTTAATACTATGTAAATCAGTTCCATTACTTTTGTCACCAGCTACAATTATATCTCGTAACCTGCCTCCGTCATAAGGTAGAAGAAGTTCAGCTAAGACAACATTTTCCTGACCATCAAAGTCCGAGCCTAAGAAGCTCCATCCTTTCGGCGCAGCAAATAACTTTCTAAATTCCTGCTGAGCAGGGTACTGTGCTATGTTGGGTGAACTATACCCAAAGCGGCCTGTCACAGCAGTATTAGTGTCACAACGCGAGTGTAGAGTATTTGTAGCTAAGTTAACTTTACTAAGTATAGACCCCTTATCCCCACCAACTTGACTCTGATCCTTAACTACTTTGAGATATCTCTTCATCATCTTACCTGCTGGGTGTTCCATACCTTCTAAACTATCTACATCTACTTTTACATTACCTGCAGCAGTATAATAAGGGAAAGTGTAGCTATAATCTTCTTCCATCCACCTCTTTATATGGTTCCTAGAACCAGGATTAAAAGGTGTATATACTATAGGCTGATGTTCACCATTCTTAATTACATTAATAGTCCTCATAGGTCTATCAAACCATTTAATAGTCTTTACTTTTACTAATTTAGTAGTTCCATTCTTATACTTCTTAAGATAAGGTATAGTGTATGGACTTAGTTTATTCACTACTTAGCCTTAACAGCTCTGTACCTAGTACCTTGATACATAATACTTTTACTAGATTTTACTATAGGAGTATTGAAATCCTTCTCAGCTTTTAACTTCTTAATACGCTTTATATTAGCTTTTAAAGTATTAGGATGTTGATCTCTCTGTAATCCTTCCTTAGCTGCCCATTGTCTTACTGTTGAAGTAGATACTCCTCTAGTAAGGCCTATCTCTCTAGCAGTCATCTTAGGCTTACCTTTTCTAGTAGCTTTCCAATCTTTGATAGTTGCTTGTTTAACTTCTTCTGAGAATCTACTTCCATTCATTATTGTTTTCATTATTATCCTTTATAATTGTTATTTACCACTTATACTCTACCATCTCTATCAATAAAGTATCTAAGGTCTTTTTATCTGGTTCACTAGGTAGCTTAGAACGTGACAGTTCTATGTCAATAGCATCTAATACACTCTCTACTTTATCCACTACTGAAGATAAGTCATGTTTACCTTCTTTTATCTCTTTAATATAAGATGCTTCAGCTAAAGGGAATACTATAAACTCATTAGTTAGAAGTTCTAATGCCTCACTAGCAATCCTATAACTATGAGATAAAGCCTTAAAATCAGTCTTAGAAGGTGTGTTAGCTATAGTCTTAGTTCTATTACCAAACTGTCTATATTGATATAAACACTTATCAGAGAAGTACTCTAATGTTACTGTACCTAGGAATAGTTTACCTAGTACAGATATATACTCTCTATTACCTTCATATGTGTCTCTATTAGCTTTAGCCATCACAAACTTAATATACTTAAAGTCATTATCTTTTATAAGTTGTTTCAGGTCATCGTATCTAGTCTCTAGCTTATCTTTATGGTCAGTGCCATAATTAACTCTAAAGTTATTAATAAGAGTGTCCAGTTCTTTATACCTAGCACCTTTAATTCCAAACTTCTTTGTTTGTCCTAGAGCATAACCTATAAAGCTCTTCATACTACTGTTAAGAAAGTCTTTATAGTTTCTACGGATAGAAGCTGTGAACACTATATCCTCGTACATAATAGTATCTGGTCTCCACATACTAAATAATAGATCTATAGCACCAGTCTCTGATTTAGATAACTGACTAAAGAATCTATGAATAGACATTAGACTAAAGTCAATGTCATCTTCACCATTCTTATCTGTTGTATTATTACTGTTAGATGAGTAGTGGTCTACTGAGTCAGCTAATAGTAATGACCTCTTACTAGGTATAAACACACCTTTAAAATCAGAGTCACTAGTAGGAGAATCAGTGCCATATAACTTAGATCCTGTATAACTAACATACACTACCTTATTACCAGTAAGTCTCTCAAACTCCTCTATCTTTTGCACTACTAAATTCTTCACTTACAATCCTTATATGTTCTCTATGAACATGTTGTTTAATAGCATCATTAGAAGGTCTAACCTCTAAAGAATCTAACCACCTCTTAGGTGAGTAACTTTTCATTCTAGATATAGCAGATGTAAACATAATCTCATCTTTAGAATCAAAAGTACGTTTATCTACTGTTGAGTCTCTGCCCATTACATCAGCATTAGCAAACCTTAATAGGTCAATTATAGACTCATTAGTAAACTTCTTTAAGAGTATTACTTTTCTACTATCTCTATTAGAGTGTATAAGAAATATCCTAATATGGTTACTAATTATAAGTAATACATCATTAGATAGTTTAGAAGGGAGCTTTAAAGACTTTAACTCTGACTCTATCAACTCACTCTTTTCATGCCCATGTGCACTACCTTTGGCAGCATACAGCAGAGGCTTTCCAATATCATGGTAAATAGCAGCTAACTTTAAAGTAGTACTATCTACTAAATCTAATACTCTCATACTATGCTCATACACGGACTTCTCTTGATGGTAGGCACTATCTTCTACACACTTAGTCATTAAGTAGATCTTAGGAAATATAACATCTAGTACTCCTAAATCTTTTAATGTATCAAAGAATATTCTAGAGTTAGGTAAAGCTAATGCTTTCATTAACTCCATTGTAACTCTTTCCTGTACTAACCCTTCTAGACAATGCTTCATTGTGAGAACTAATTTCTTAGTCTCTTCAGCAATAGTAAAGTCAGGTAGCATAGTCTTAAATCTGGCTAACCTTAGTACCCTAACCGGGTCTTCTTTGAAAGCTTCAGAAGTATGTCTTAGTACTTTAGCTTTAATATCATCGTAACCGTTGTAAGGATCTATAAGAATACCATCTTCAGATAACGCTATTGAGTTCATAGTTAAATCTCTTCTTAGTAAATCATCCTCTATACTAATATCTTCTACATCTACAGCAAAGTCTGTATACCCTCTACCTGTTGACTTCTCTGATCTAGCTAAAGCTATTTCGTTACCATTACCATCTAAGAACACTGGGAAACTATTGCCTACTTTCTTATGAGTAGGGAACTGTTTCATGTAAGATTCTACATTGTAACCTGTAACTACATAATCTACATCAGAAGGAGGTCTGTCTAAGATTGTATCTCTAACATACCCTCCTACTGTGTACTTAACCATTACAGTTTTGTACTACAGAATCAGCTAAAGTAGAAGCCATAGTTAGCGCTTGATCTGTCATAGTAAGTATCTCTTCACTTCCACTTGTTACTGATAAACTAGCCATATGGTTAAGTAACCTATGAGCTTGAGCTTCTACACTATTACTCTCAGGCAAGTCATATAACTCTGTTATTTCTTTAGCTGTAACTGCAGGCTCAATAGTTGAAGTTCCATCAGTTAATCTAAAGTACGTTTCACCAAACATAGAATCCATAGCTTCAATAACTAAGCCATTTCTGAACTCTGTACCAATTTCCAACTTAACTAGAGAAAACCTAGAAGTAAACTCATCAATAGCTAGCTTTTGTTTGAACCCAGAAGAGTACATTACATTAGTACTATTAACAGCATCTACATGATATAATATACCGTTATGAGAGGCCCATACTTGCCCTTCACGGACTTCTATCTCTTCAGACGACTCATTACCTACCTCAGGCTCTTCTAGCTCTCTAGACTCATCTGTGTGCATTTCAGCAGGTGTTGTGTCGGTAAAGTCATAAGTATTATCAACTAAGTCACTGTAATGTAGGATATTCTCTAGTATTAGTAAACTAACACCTCTTACCTTAAAATTACATACTCTACCATCAATCTCACTAGCATCAATAGTTTTAGGTATAGTAACTCTGTAAGACTCTTTACTAGGTAACATAGTAAGGTACATAGACTTAGTCTTAACGTTATGATTAGCTACTACTACTTCTGCAGTAAACTCTTTAGGTAAATCTTTAATATTAGTTACAGTAGCTTTAGAAGGAGTCTTACCAACTTCAACTTCTCCACTATTGTCAACATGTTCACCCAATAAGATTAGTTGATTAACATTGTACTCATGGTTATAAAGTATGGCTACTGAGTAAGTCTTACCTATCTCTAGCTCTTCGTTCTTCCAAGAAGAGTTATTAGGCTTATTAACAGTTACTGTAGTTAAGGCTCCATCGACAGCCACTGTTAAAGTCAGTGTGTACTGAGTACCATAGTTAGTAGTTACTTCGTCTATATCAATTAGATTAATTCTAAAGTTCTCTTCACCAATAAGTTCTTTTAATTCAGTTATTTTTGTTACGTGCATTGCTTATCCTTTTATTTTAATATAGCTACTAAGGAGTACCTAGTAGCTTTACATAGTTATTGTCTGGAAGAAACTTCCTACTAATACTTAGCTTCTTATATGTTTTAACTTTACCATCTGGCAAGAACTTAGGATCAAATATACTAGTTAATTTAGTATGTAAGTCTAACTTCTCAGCTAATAAGTCATTGTTTAACTCATTAGCTTTATCAATATCAATATAGAAACCAAAGTGTGTCTGTTCTTGTATAATAGCAGCTGTTTCATGTTCTATTTCAACTACTTTATCTAGCGGAAAGTTATCTTGCTCTAGTAAGAATAATAAGAAGTTTACAGCTAAGTCAGTATCTCTGTTACAGTAGATAGCCATCTCCTCAGTAAGTCCTGAGAAGTCTTCAAACTCAATCTTACTATCTCCTCCCATTCTCTCACCAAAAGCTTTAAGAGAGTACTTTCCCCATAAGCTTTTATCTAATCCTAATCCTGGATCTATAGACATTAAATAATCTTTAGAGAATATAATCTTAGATAGAATGAGAGTATCTAATGGTCTAGGTTTTAACTTAATACCTGTTACATTTTCAATAACGGGAACATCAAACCCTACACCATTATGAAATGACATATAATCAGCTGTGTTAATTAAAGCTACAGCTTCACCTATACTACCTTTAGAGTATGGAGTCCAGACATTAGTGTATACCTCAGCTAATGTAGGCTTACCATTAATAATCATAGCAACAGAAATACAGTATATATCATCTATAAATGATAACCCTTCCTTAGGTATGAGTTGAGTTTCAATATCTAGAACAGCTACAGTAGCGTTACTTATATCCATTAATCATATGAACTAGAGCTACTACTTGAATCTGAACTTGAGCTAGAGTAGCTATCTGAAGAATCAGATGAACTGTAACTGCTGCTAGAAGAGTAACTTGACCCACTAGAATAACTAGAGTAGCTAGGCTCTATGTAACCTCCAGGAGTTGTAGTAAACGAAGAGTTATCAACGGAATACTCACTGACTGTTTCAGTTACCTCGTCTATCCTACTGACAAGTTCATTAACTGTACTAGGCAGGGTATCAGGTACGTCATCACTTAGATCAATTACTTCAGATTCCTTAGGAGTAGCATAAGAAGATTTACATAAGTCTTCTAAGCTATTAGGAGGTACTGCAATATACCCAACATAAGTTTTACTAAACTCTCTATAAGCGTCAGTATCTTCATCAGCAAATAATACCCATAAGGTTATTACATCATTACCTATGCTACAATGTGAGCCGTCAACTATACCTCTAAAGTTATACTTAAAATTATACATAGCTTTAAGAGTCCTATTAGTTCCTAACTTCTTATTAGCTTTAACTAATACTTTAGAAGGGAACTTATACTCCATAACACTTTCATCTTCAGAGTAACCTTTACTGTCGTTCTTGTTAAATAACCACCTAAACGCTCTTTTAAGTACATCTATCATATGTTTTCCTTAGTTAATTTAGCTATTGAGTCTACTATATTCTTATACTTATCTTTAGCATACTCAGCCTTCTTAACTAGAGTTTTCTCTACCTTAAGTGTAGTAGTAGTATCCTCTAGTTTAGACTCTAAATCAGCTATGCTAGTTGCTTGTATGTTAATAGTATTATCTTTGTCTGCTATCAGGCTCTGTAAGCTCTTTATAGTTTCCTCAGAAGCCTTAGTACTAGTATTAACTAATTCCTCAACAGTAGTATCTAAATGTAGCTTAAGATCCTTACATAATATATCAGCAACTATAGGTTTACTAGCTAATTTTTCACTAGCCTCAGCAGCCTTACGAAGAGACTCAACTTCAATCATTAGTCTCTTATTGTCTACCTCTAGCTTATCTTTATCCAATATAAGTTGTTGGTCAGGTACTAGTGAATCCATACTTGCATATAGTTGATTAATATCCTTAGATAAGTAATAAGCTTTAATAAGAGTATTATATAACTCCTCTGCAGTATCACTTGGATCTATAGAGTTCTCTATATCAGTAAGCCTCTGTTGAAGCTCACTAATCTTATTCATCACCTTGTTCCTGTTTGAACTGAAGCTCTGGATATATTACACTCTCAAACTTATCTTTAAGAGCTGCTAAGTTATTGTAAGCTTCTTCAGAATCTAAATACTCTTTAATAGGGCCACTGGCATCTTGCATATCAGCTAAGAATCTAAGTGCTGCTGGGTTATCAGATTCAAACACAGTCTCAGCAATAATGTCATAGAATATCTTCCAGTCTCCTAACATCGAATGAGCTTGTAACATCTTTTCAACATACTCTGTTTTACCAACAGTATTAATACTACTAGCTTGATGAACATCATCATCAGACATAGAGTATTCATCTGCTAACCAATCCATAAGAGCTTTCTTCTTCAATGTCTCTATATTTAAAGTAGCAGTAGACATCTTCTTAACAGTTCTACCTGTATCTTCAGTAGCTTTCTTTAGATTATCTGCAGTTAGCTTACCGTATTTAGCAATACACACATCACATAAGGCTAATGAGTCTTCTACATCTTGTGTAAGGTATTCACTAGCTGATAGAGACATAGCTACCATATACTTAGCTTTCACAGCTTCTAGAACCTCTCTCTTCTGTAAGTAACTTATGTACAGTTCAGAAGTTTCTACTGTGTACCCTAACTCATGTACAGCTTGTTCATAAGCTTGAATAGTTAAGTTAGTACTCAACATAAACAATACAGAACCTTTACCAAAGTACATTAACTCCTTAGAAAAGGCATCAACTCTCTCTAACTGAGCTAATGCCCACTTAACATCAACGACTCCATCATCTGGCAGTATGACACCAGTATCTATTTCTTTTACTTCATTCATTATTATCCTTTTAACACTGTTACCAATGTTTTATCTTTAACTACACCAACTACACCTTTAAATAAGCTATACCTGCCATCTTGCAATGTATCCATAGTATAAAGTTGACGTATCAATGCCTTATAAAGCATCTTAGAAACATCTGCATTAGTAAGTTTATTATTAATACGTTCTTTATACCTGTGTACTGCATGGGCAGATACTGCCAATTCATTGTAGATAGTTGCTTCACTAGACTTCTTGTCAGCGAGCATATCTTCTAACTTCTGTAACTTACTATGAAGCTTACTATTAGTAACCTTCAGTGAAAGCCCTTCATCCATTAGTTCATATACTTTCTCCCTAGAAGCTGCTAATAACTTTACAGAAGGGCATAGCCAATTTCTTATCTTATCAATCATCTACTTTAACCTCATAGGTATACTTCTTTATAGTTCTCTCAGATAGACCTGTAGCCAAAGTAGCTGCGTGTAGAAACTTCTTATGGCTAGGTGCTATCTTATTAGCTTGTCTCATTATCCTAGCCTTACCTTCTTCTATAGAATCCTTATCAAAAGGATTTATAGAGTATCTGGTAGTCTTTATAAACCAATATAGACTACCGTATGTTAAAGGTTCGTTAGGGTAATAAGGCCTAGAATTAGGCATCTAATACAAGGTATGTTGTTGTTTCTGAAGATGCTGCATTTAATTTAACAGCCCATACCTTTAATGAATTAATCTCTGGTAAGTTTAATTTCTTAACTGTACCAGTTGCATGGTTTACAGATACAAGTGCAGGTCTTTCTATCCCATCTAACCTCTTACTCATGTTAAACATTGGGACAGTATTAGTTTCAAAGTTAAATAAGGTAGATACCTTATAGTTAACATAAGTAAAGTCAGAGTGGAAACTACCTTCATCTACAAATACCTTAGACCTATAATCTGTAAAGAACCTATGGAATAATATACTCATAGTAATATCATAGGGATTACGCTTATTAAGCATATTAACTGCAGTCTCTACAGCTCTCCTATGGTCTTCATAAGTAACTCTACTTTCATCAGCTATACTGCTATAATTTCTACTAGCCCTGTCTTTATCAAAGTGATAGATATCCCTATCAAATCTAGTAATAGTATCTTCACCTTTACGTCTAGGCCTTTCAGCCATACGTCTAAATAGCTCTTCTGCTAATACAACCTGTTTTGTTATAGTATTGTGTTTTATCATTAACTACCTCCTAATGGTAAGATTAATACTAAATTAACAACAAACAAGTATCCAAGTAACAGCCTAGTTATAGCTCTTTCCTGCTTATATAGTAGGTAAGTAGTATGAGACATATGCTTATGTAAATAGGCTTTATCTAAATCAGAACCATTCCAATATGTAATAAAATCATTAAGCATTATACCTCCCAAGGCTTAGCTAGAGATGCTTCAGCTACTAATGGTTTGATAGCTTTTATACTTTCAACCTCGTCTTGTAACTTCTTCTTAGCAGCATCCTTCTCAGCTTGTTCTTTATCTTTAATAGCTTTCTTCTCAGCTCTTTCTAAAGCTCTAGCTTCTTTATCAGCTTCCTCAGCTGTCATAGCTTCTAAGCGTTTACTCTCTTCTTCATCGTAAGAATCTATCTGTTCTTGTGTTCTACCAAATGATGGTAGCTTCACACCTTTAACAGACTTCTTAGTAACTGGTTTAGTAGCTACATTATCAGGGAACTTGCCTATACTTTGCTTAGAAGAGCTAGAAAGGTCTAAGGTAGGTAAATATACCTGAACAGAGGGTTTATGCTCTGTAGGTTTTAATTTGGACTCAGGCGAGGTACTGAGCAGCTCCATTACTTTTATTACTTCAGAAGGAGTAAGTTCTAATGTTATTGATACTTTATTCATATATCTCCTTTAATTTAAGTTTATGCTAGCTATAGGGCTTCCACCTATAGATGTAGTACCTAGCTATATGTTCATAATTACACAAAGTTGCACCTATTATACTTCTATAATTAATCAAGCCTAGGAGTGTCTTTTAGTACTCAGCTTGTATCTGTTAGTAATTCCACCACTAGTATAGGTTAGTTTTAGCTAAAGCATAACCAGGCTATGCAGGTAGTTTATACTCATAACTGATGGAGTATTTACACTATTTAGCAGAACCTACATTAATAGTTGGTTGAGATGAGTTCTGTGCAATGTTAACACGAGCTTCTCTCTCTGCATCAATAGTCTTATTAGCTGCTACTAAAGAAGCTTCAAGATAAGATACTTTATCAGTAAGAGTAGTAACTTTAGCTGCTACTTCAGCATTAGCTATTTGATGTTCAGCTGTCAATGCTTGAATCTTAGAGTCTAGTTCTCTTTTAGCTTCATCTTTAAGCTGTTGCTTAATAGCTAAGATAGAAGCATCTGCTTGTGCTTGAATAGTAACTTCTTTATTCTCTAACTCAAGTAAGTCATCTCTGTTAATAGTAACTACATTACGAACTGTCAGTAATTTCTTTAATTCAACCTCTTCATTCTCACGAATCTTAAGTTTAAGCTCAACTTCTGCATTACGTACTTTAAGTGAATACTCTTCATTTAAGCCTTGTAACTCAGCTTGTTTAGCATCAACTTCCTCGTTAATAGATGTAACTGTATCTTTAAACTTCTCAATAGAATTAAGAACTTTAGTTAAATCTGCTGCTGATTTCTCTAATGCTTTAGAAGCTTTTAAAGTCTCTACTGATGTTGCTTTACTTGGTGTTGTTTTCTGTACTGCCATTGTTAAATGCCTTATATTAGTTTATGTGTATACTTATATACCGCTTACACTAAAGCGGACTTGCTATCAATTAACTTTAAAGTTTTAACTAGTAACTTAGCTTTACTAAGTGTCTCCGCTTCGTCTGGTTTTGAGTTTGTACGAGCTTTATACTCTTCATATTCTCTGTAATATTCAGTTAATAAATCTTCTATAACTGTTAAGTTCTTAGCCTTATTCTCTAGCTTCCACATTTCTAAAGCTAGTATCCTATTAACTAAATGCCCTCCAGTCACAGCATTAGTAAAAGAATCTGAGTATGTGTTAAATACATGGTTATAATATTGAGTATTAGCTCCAACTATTTTAGCTAATCCAAATACAGCTGTGTATGTATTATGATCATGTATTACATTCTCTGTATACTTAAATGTTTCTAAATACTCTTCATAAGTGAATAGGCTAGTTGCATTGCTGTTTACTTTTTTACTTGTTATCTGTTTACAGATGTACGACATATTATCTAGTATATAAGCAGGCAGTGATCTACTAGACTTAGAGTCGAATAGATGAACAAGATAAGCACTGTACCTATATTCCAGCACAAGTTCATCATCGTTTAACCTACGTACTCCCCAATAATCTGATATACAGTCAGAAGCTCTAAGTAACTCCTCTATCTCTTTGATAGTAGTTACATCTTTAGCATAAGACATTGCTGCCTTGAATTCAAATAAGTTCATTATATTCCTTTAATTACTTTAGTAGCATATACATACTTTTGTCTAATATCTAGTACTTCTTCCTCATATACAGGCTTGTTTATCTCATCTTTAAGTTGTTTAAGTAGCACATGTAGAGGAGAATCTTTCTTAGCTTGGATCTTATTTATTAGGGCAGTTAGTATCAGTATCTGATCTATTACTACAGGTACTTGATCTTTTTTAATCCTTGTACTTCTGTCTAGGCCAGTTACAAACTTATGCATAGTGCTAGGCTGCATAGATTTAAAGTTCAATGATAATGGCAAGCCTAGCTCTTCTGCTACATTCCAATAAGCGTATATTGACATATAGAAATGTTTACTAACAGTGTCTTCTATTTCACTTGCTATTCTTTCAGTAGCATCTTTATCATCACTAGAAAATCCTTCTATAACTTTAATTGGCCCACCCTTACACCATCTACATGTAGTTATTGTAAGTTCTACAAAGTCTTTTGATTTAGTAGAATGGTCCCATATAAGAGTTAAGAACTTCATACCTATCTCTGATGTGTCTACTTGTTTAAGGTATCTAATAGCATCTTTACCTGTTAGATTACTTTTTAAACTATTTAAATAGCGTTCAAATAAGTTATAAGCAAACATATCCATCTTTAACTCTTTCTTAGTCTCGTTAAATTTAGCTTCTCTTCTCTTCTCTATCGCTTTATTTTTAAATGTAGTTAATAAGAAGTCACCTAACTGTTCTCTAGTCATAAATGATGACTCAACAACTACAGTACTTCCATACGCAGAACTATTTTCTATAGCTAACTTTGCTATAAGTATATTATCAGAATAATACTTATAATCTGTATGGTGTAAATGTATTTGATTAGCCACTAACTGCCAATATAGTTCTTCTGTATCTTCTTTTAGCTGCCTATATACAGAAGTCTTGTCTTCATTCGAGTTTAATACTCTAATAGCTTCTTTAGCTTTAGTAGTAGCTTCTTCGTCAGCTAGTACCTCTTCGAAGTACTTCTTAAAATCTTCATTAGCATTTGTGTGCATATCTATCCTTATTGTTTAATTTAGAGTAAAGCCTAAGCCTTACTCCATTGTTATATTAGTAACATCACCTTTTAACCCATTAACAGGATTATCAACAGGAGATACTAAAAATGTAGCTATCTTCTGCATCTTAGGAAACTTAGCCCAAGACTGAGGTATATCAGAGTAGTTATCACTTAATGAAATGTAAATAACTTTACTAGGGTCTGGTATATCTGCTTTATCTATATAATCAAATATACAGTAATGAGAAGTACCTCCACAAGCATATCGTTTGCCCAGTGCTTCTTGGAACTGAGGGTCTTTAGTGATATCAGTATCAGATTCTAATATAAACTCTTTTACTACTTCAGTATCATGTACTAGTACAGTAACCTTAGAAATCTTCCTACTATTCTCCTTAATGATATAAAGTAACTTAGCCATATCCTCTTCATTCATAGAACCACTATGGTCTAATGATAAGAATATCTCAATAGAACTATTAGTAAATGTCTTATTAGGGCTTTTGAACTTATGTCTATAGATATTATTTAATGAGGACCAACTAGATGAGAAGTCATTAGTAGCATAGTATACTCTTCGTTGAAATGCTTTCTTAATCTTCTTAAACCAACCAGTCTTAGTCTTCTTAGCAGCAAACACTGCTCCAAAGATTTCAGCTGAAGCACATCCTTTAGAAGCTTCTCTTAAACCATCTTCAATAGTTTCACCTATATCTACTATATGAGCATCATACTCATCGTTTACAAGCTCAAAGTCAGTAATCTTTACTAAGTCATCATCTACAAAGACAAAGCCTTCTAGGCTATCTACTGGCTCAATTATAGGTGAGTAAGTATTAACTACATCAGCCATTACCTCTATATCTACCTTATCTTTATAGAACTCATTAAATCGTTGTAACTCTAATACTTCATTAATAGGTTTCTTAATACCTGCGTTATAGAATAACTCTCTAATAGGTAAGTTTACTTCGTAATGACTAGCTGCAGTAATGTAATGTAAATAGTCCATTTTAGATAGGTATTGGTCGTATTTAGATATAACTTTACTCATCTTCTTATAATGAGCTACTGTCTGATGTCCTCTAGTAAGTCTTAATAACTCTCTTAAGTATAAGTAAGTAATAAGAGTATAATTCTTAGTAACTGACTTATGTAACATCTTTAATTGCTTCTCATTAGAGTAGAAGAATGTAAAGAACATCTCAGTAGAATTATCATGCTTTAAATAAGCAGATAAGTTAGATGTTAATGAATACATACTCTTCTTAGGTTTAGGTACTTCTGGTAACTTTCTTAACTCTACTCTAATAGGTACATTAAGAAATAAGCCAAATGCAGCTTGAGCTGTCTTAGAACCTGCAACAATACTATTTAACTGAATAGCTATCTCTTGGTAGATAACTCTTTCTGTTGATCTTAAAAACTCTTCTTTCTTCATATTAATCCTTTATATTAGTACCTAGATTATATATCTAGATACTTTACTCATTAACTCATCTGCATTAGTAAACTTATACTTAAATGCTTTAGTTAACTGAGCTTTAGTAGCTTTACTGTATAGCTTCACATCAGCCTTATTACCTAATAGTATATCTATTACTACTCTTACACCGTCTGACAGTTCATCACCATTACTAGTGTATTGTGAGTATAAGTTACCTAATACAAATGCTACAAAGGCTTCTTCATCCTTATTAGCTTCTATTAGATCCATTAAATACACACCATCTGCAATAGTACTAATAAAGTTAACTACATAAGGGTAAGTCATAATATCAATAGTAGACATAGTAGACATATCTTTTACATCTTTATCTTTTACCATCTTATTAAAGTCAATAGCATCTATATAAGCTACATGACTATGAAAGTCTTTAGCTCTTTCTTTAGACATCTGCATACCAGCAATAGTATCTGCATTATGCAATACAAAGTCATTAGGATACATAGGTAACTCAGTAGCAATAGCAGTCCAAGCTCTAGCAGTAGCATAACCTTCTACACTAGTAGACTCTTCTTCCATTATACCTTTAGGCTTAGCTCTTAGGTATGAAGCTACACGGTAATCTAAGTTCTTACCAAAAGAGTCAAACCACCAATCAAAGTTAAACTCAACTTCTAAGATACTCATACGATTACGTACAGCAGAGTTTATACCACCAAATCCTGCTTCTGTACTTGTATTCATAGTACCTAAGATTACAACATTATCAGGTAGTTTATAGTTACCTAACATTCTTTGTAATAGTAACTTATAGAAATAAGCTTGTAAATGAGGAGCTACCATATGAAAATCATCTAATAGTAAGATAGTATCCTTCTCTTCTGCTAAGTCCATAGTATTAGCCATTATCTCTGGTATACTCCATTTAGTAGCATTAACATCCTCATCAATTACAGAGTACTTATTATACTTAGTGGCTTTATATTCATCAGGTAACCCATTTAAAACCTCTATTGTAATGCTGGGAGCCGATACATCTAATAGATTCATATCTAGATTCTTAGCTATTACACTTATTGCACTAGATTTTCCAGAACCTGGCGACCCTGCAATAAACAGTGGTGATGTGCTTTTATTAAGTAGTTGCGATTTGATGTTTGTTTCTATAATTGTTATGTCTTTATTAGTCATTATTAATCCTTTTATTTAATCTTATTATGCTGGTGTATACGTTGTTTTAAGAGGTGTATAAGCCTCTAAACTGCTAACAGGTACTATGACATACCTGAAGCAGTATAATGCCTTGCAAGGCATTATATGGTCTAGATAAACTTAGATAGGTCGAATTTCTTAATAGTTTTAGTTAAGTAAACTGTGCCATGATGATTATCACTGTATATCAGATTATTACCTTCTACATATTTTAAATCATTACTACCGAAGTACTTATTATTAAACTCGTCTTCAGCAGGGAATATCTCAATATCGTAGTTATTATCTAATTCTAAGTTATGTATAGTTTCTAATGGTACTTCAGTTCCGTCAGTATGCAATAACTTAGTAATAGTGTAAACTTCTCTATCACCAGATGAAACATCTATGTTCAAGTCTTCTATTAAAGTTAGGATTAACTGCTCAGGGAATCTATTAGATTCTTCTATAATAGCATCAAGTATATCGAATGTAAACATTTTAGCTGTTCTATACACATACACAATCTCATCAACTCTTTCAGACTCTAATTTAGCTTCACATACTTTACGTATTACATCTTCAGGTAGCTTACCATATTCAAAGCTATACAGCATACGTCCAGGTCTATCTTTTAGGAACTCACTGATATGTCTTTTATAGTTATCAATAACTATAGATAAGCGTTTAGACGATGCTACTCCGTCAAAGAAGGACAGTAATGCATCTTGCGTGCTATTCCCATCTCTCCCTTTATACACTTTAGCAAACTCATCAAATATTACTACCACTACACCTAAGTCATTGATAAAAGTATTGAATGAATCACCGCTATAAGACTCATTAACTAATACTACTGGAGTACCTTGAGCGATGGCCATATTAGCTACTCTTTTAGCTAACTGTGTCTTACCACTTCCACGAGTCCCTGCTAATAATACTCCTGTTGCAGCATCTCTTACATTAAATGCTTTAATGATCTTACCAGCTCTTTCTTCTGTGTTACCGTATAGAGTAGGCTCACTAAATTTATCTTTACTTATTTCTAAGTAGTAAGTACCTGATAATGGTTCTTGACATACTGTATAAACTTTAGGAGCTAACTTAGTAACTAACCCATCCTCATTGAACTTAATTACTTTTACTATATCACCTGTTGTTGAAAATCCATGCATTAATTATTCCTTATATTTCTTTTAAGACACCTCTTATATAGTGTCCATATTCTTTACACTTAGCTTCTAGTTCTAAGTACTCTTCTATAAACTCATCTGACACAAACATATCAATAAATACTTCAATATCATAATGAGCTTCATCATCCATAATAGCTTCTACCTTAGCATCATTACATTCTTGCAGTAATTCATACTCTTTCTCTTCACTCATAATTAAACTCCATTAATACATCCTTCTATAGAAATTAAATAACTTATAAGCAGGACCTACAGTAGTCTTATCTCCACATATCCCGCAAACACCTTTCCTTACTGTCAACACATCAGCATAAGGAGGTTGTTTACTATGTACGTCAGCACAAGGTAGGCAAACTAACTTAATGTTACCTTCCTTGACTTCATTATTGTAATCCATTACTTGTTCCAAGTACTAAACATAGCATCTGTAAATACTACTGGGTAAACTTCTTGCAACTGTTTAAATATTTCAGTAGCAATAGCTCTTACTTCTTTTTGTGCTCTAGGTGATAATCTTAAATTAAAGAAGTCCCAATAAGCTTGTAAGTTACCAGTCAATACCATTGACGTAGACACATTAGTAGACAACACTGCTCTAGCATCTTCCTTCTTAACACCTAAATCTCTTAACTTATTATAAGTAGTTACTGAAGACTCCCATTGAGCTAACATTAGCTTCTCTTGTTCTTCAGTTAAATCTTTAGGCATTATAAAGTTAGACCCGTCTTTATTAATATCTACATATCTTAATGATCTAACCATAAAATCCATATGACTACCACTTCTAAGAATATGTACATGAGCTGGTACAGATATATCTTCTATCTTAAATGTTGCATAAGCAAATCTAAGTGCAGATAGGTGTTTATGGTCATGTATCAGTGTAGAGGTAATATCTTTACCTCCATCTTCTAGTGACTTAGTGTTATAGCAGGTTTTAGCAGTCTCACCTATAAACTCTGCTGGTGTCGACATTATTAGTTCTATATTCATATTAATCCTTTAGTTTAACCCATGAAGGTAATGTGCCTACCTCTGGGTGTGATTTACTACTAACTACACTAGTAATATACTCAGCATCTTTAGTAACTTTATCTCTTAGCTTAATAGTCTTTTCTTCTACCATCTTAGCTGTACGAGAACCTCTAGTTAATGAATCTGCTATATACTTAGATGTATGTGTATCATTTATTTGCATATCCATTAATTCCTCTATAACTTTATGTGAGTTATTAGATGTGTCTTCTGCTACAGAAGTAATTAGATCAGTTACACTGGTATACATACTCTGTGAATCTTGCAATGTACCTAATACACTGGCTAGAGCCATCTCATCAGTCAAATCTGTCTTAAGTGATGGTAAGTCTTTACCAAATGCTAATATAGTTCCTTGGGCTGCTATAATCACAGCCTCTAGTTTAACTACCCTAGCTCTTAGCTTCTCTGCTGAAGACTTTATCTGTGTATCTAATGCTAACTCAGAAGTTGGTATATCAATCTGATACTGGTATTTAGCTAATGCTTCTGTTGATACTACTACTAATTCATCTAATGCAGTTATCTGCGCTAGTAGTAGTACTCTTGAGTGTTGTAGCTGTTCTCCAGCTTTAAGTAACTCATCATACTTAACACTTACAAGTCCAAATAAGCTATCTATTGACTCTTGTATAGATCTACCTATACTAACTTTATCTACTAAAGATTTAGTCCAACCTGTGCTATACGCAAATCTACGGAATGCTGCAGTGTACTTATTATCTTCAGAACTAGCTAAAGTTCTAATCTCAGACTCAGCTTTAATAAACATCTTAGCCAACTCATCTTTGTCTGCTAGGATAGAGTCAGCATTAATACTTTCATTAATCTCTGAAACAGTGCCAATAACTCTTAGATACTCATCTCTCAAGTCACTAGTCTTACTAGTAATAATACTAATTGGCTCTACTTCACTTAGTCCTTTACTTCCATTGAACTTAGCTCCTTCTTCTACTAATACTTCATCTAAGTTCTTACTGTCTAACATTGCATCTAATGCTTTTGTAACTTCTCTAACTACTTGAGAGCCATAAGAAGCCATTAGTGGGATATAAGTTATGCTATTAGTAATTTCCAATGCTTCAAACTCTATATACCATGACTTATTTTCTAGCACTATTACCTGTATCTCTACTTCAATACCTCTATGAGTTATCTTTTTAGAAGTGGCAAGAGCTTCCTTATACCTAGCAGTTGTACTTCTACCTTCTTCAGTGGTATAATAAGCACACTCCATAACAGATGGTGATAGTTCCATTAACATTAAATAGCAGATATCATTATCCCAAGCTAATATACCTGGAGTTATTTCTTTTAATCTTTTCATTTCTATCCTTATTTTTAAATTAGAGTTAGAGCTAAGAATTTAATCTTGCTCTAATCTCTTCTAGTGTTACTGTTGTTAAGACTTTACCGTCTTTATATACAGGCTTTAGAAGCCCTTCAGCCTCTTCTTCTACTGTACATTGGTCTTTGTATGATAAATCATTATTGACTTTAATAAGCCCCTTAGCTGACCGTTTACCACTATCAGTTTTAGGTTCTTTACTCACATCAATAGATTTACCGCCTACAATACAGTGAGTTGCTTTTATGGCAAATCCTAGCGTATCTCTAGTAATCATTTGCTGTGCATATGCTCCAGCTCCTACCACTAAGTTATCAGAACTAAAGCCCATAGTTTCCATACGAGCTAAAATAGCTTCATACTTATTAGGAGGAATAGCATCACCATAAATAATACCAATATGAGGATCTAGTACTTTATAACCTTTAGAGTTAGTAATACCTCCGAATATATTCCATAATGCTCTTAGTAGTCCTAATCTTTCATATTTAGTACCAGCTTCTAAGTCTCCGCAGATTACATCAATAGGTAATCCACTATCTGGTCTAATTACTAGCTTGCCTTCTCTACTAGTAATTACATCCTTTAATGCAGGTAAGTTATGCTCGATAACTCCCCAGAAGTCGTAACTATCACTTACTACACTAACAATACCTGTAGGAGCTATTTCAGTAAGTAACTTAGTAAGATACTGTTTCTCAGCTTCTAATTTATCACCTCCAATAGTATTGATGTTAATAGTCATAGAACTATGCTCAGTAGCCATTACACTGTTTCCACAGCTTACATCAGCATCATAGTAGTACTTAGCTCCTAGTACAGCTTGAACTGTATCAGTACCATTGAAGCAAGTAAGATGAGCAATAGAGCTAGTACTCCACTCATTAGAACTTCCTAAACCTCTAGCAGCAAAGTCATGTACTTGCCAAGGCATAAAGTCAGCAGTGTCAGCAGTAAGCTTGTTATACTTACTAAGAGTTCTCTTATACTCGTAAGCACTTGTAGCCATAGTTATAGGCTTCCATATATTACTTGATAAGTAAGTCTCTAAGTAGTTTACTAACCAAGCAAAGTTATCATGAGTATTAGTGATAGTGAAGATAGGAGTCTTGATAGGAGACCTAGTACCTTCATCTAAAGCTTTTATACTAATAGGTAAATAACCTAACTCATGTAATTCTTTCCACATAGATACATCTACTTCTGCTAAACCTAACATACCTTTCAATACATTAGTGTATTCACTAGTAATATCATTAATATCAGCTTCAAAGAAGTTAGTTTGCCATTCTTCTTGTAATTTAGTTACTAATGCTTTAATACCAAATACAACTACCTTATCATCAAAGCCATCAGCTTTAAGACTAAAGTGTTTACTACTACGAGGTGTTAAGTTAGAGTACATAGAAGTCATCTCTTTAGGATACTGAGCTCTATGTCCTAACTTATAAGCATCTACACTTAATGTTGGGTTTAATTTAATCATTGTTTTATTTCCTTTATTACTTGTTGTAGAGTTTCAACTGCACCACCTAGATGAGCTGAATCATCTAATAGTAGATTGAAGTGTGGTTTAATAGTAACTTCACCTAAGTCTATCGGAGACTTGTTAATGTAGTCAAATACTAAACCATTAGCTTTGCAGTTATCAATTATCACATCTAGTCTTTTTGTATTAGAAGTCCATAGACATAGTTTACATCCTAAGTTCTGAGCTTCTAATACTAAGTCTGATATACCTTTATAGTATTCACCGGTTTCTAAGTCACATAAGGTATTATCATAGTCTACACCAATGACAAGTGACTTATGTTCTTCGTATTGCTTAACTAGCTTAGATACTCTATTCTCAGTTAGTAAGTAGGGATTACTCATAACTTAATAACTTTTACTTCTTCTAATGCGCTTATTGAATAAGGCACTACAGAGTTAGTTGTTATAAATTTACTAATACCTGCTTCTCTTAACTCTTCTAAGCCTTTATGAACAAATAGGTGAGTTACGTATAAAGTAATCTCTCCAACACCTTTAGCTTTTAATGCTTTAGCTAGCTCAACAAAAGTACGGCCATTAGCACATATATCATCTACTATAAGACAAGACTTACCCTCTAAATCATCAGAGTACACTACAGTACCTGTAATATTACCAGTAAGTAAATCCCTAGTTTTATCAGCTCTTAGCATTGGTACTCTACTCCAAGTAGCTAACTCTTGTACTTGCTTAATACTGCCTGCATCTGGTGCTACTAAATAATCATACTTATCAGAAAGATTAGGTATACTATGGCCTAGTATACTTACTTTACCTCTATTAGTACAGTTATTAAGTAATGCTGTAATTACATCAGAATGATTGTCATATGTAGTTACACTAGTAAAGTTGCATGAGTTAATTAAGCTAGCAAATACACTAGCACCTAGTTGTTGCCCTTCTTGACATACTCTATCATCTCTAGAATACATAACATAAGGTATTACTAAGCTCAAGTTAATAACACCTTTTCTTCTCAAGGCATCTACTAAGCATAGTAATTCCATTATCTCGTCAGAAGACTGAGGACTACCTATAATAGTAACATCCTTATCTAAGAACATAGATTTCAACTTTACATTTATCTCTCCAGATTGGAACTTAAATGTATCATAATCTATACCTATCATTTTATACGTACTCATTGGTACTCCTTATTTAGTTTATACTCGTTTAACGGAGTTGTCCTTTATTTCAACTGCAGGAATTTCACCTGCTTTACTATTGCTAGCTATTTAATTACTTTAATAGGAGATGTGTTATGCGTCATTGGTAGCGGTGTATACTACTTTATATTATTAAGAGCCGCTCCAGGTAGTATGTCTTTATACAACTTCCTTAACTGATCAGCTTGAACAGCTCTAGCTTGTCCGTACATTTTTGAAGCTTCTTCAGCTGTATTAAAGTACCCAAGATGCTTCTTCTTACCATCAATATTTATGTATGCCACCCATTTAGCACAATCTTTACGTAAATGCACTCCGGTAAATCCACTAGTATTATTTGAGTTACTATTAGCTAGAAAACTATTAAGCCTACCTGGTATAAATAAGCAGCTATCTGGTTGGTAGATTTTACACCCTACACCTAGAAGGTCTTTATCTAATTCAAATCCTTCAATGTAGTTAGTTTCGAACCATTTACCAAAGACTTGTAAGTTATGCCATTCTTTACACACTGTTACGTCTTTATAAGTAGGCTTCTTCTCATGATATTTAGAGTAGTACGCTCTCTCCAGCATCCCTTGCCAAGTACTATACAGTTTACAGTGATCCTTACTATTGTAATGCCCTACTCCTACGTAACCCTTCCCAAATACCGAGGGGTTGTAAGGATTTTTCACACTTCCATTTCTAAATGCACTTGATTGAACTTCAGTTTCGTAGTTATCTATCTTTACTAGCAGGTAATGATTTCTGCTACCTCCGTCAATACATTCACATTTATAGCCTTCGTTAGTAATAATAATTTTACCTATACTACTCCTACAGTATTTCCTTTCCATGTGATACCTTGTTGTAATTTATGATAATACTTAACATTAACTTTATCCTATTCATTTTAAATCCTCATTTATTATCTCCCGTACATTATTAATACGAAAGTCTTCAGCTACTTTTAGATCTGGTAAGACCTTTGTAGTACTAATATCCATAGTTTGTCTAATAACTCTTTCATGGGTATTAGTTCCATCTATTCTAATCATTGATAGTAAGAATAGAACTATTACCATAATTACTGCTATAAAGTACTGGACACTTTTCTTCCACTTATACCAAATAGAAGCAATAAGTAATGCTGGTAGTACTACTGATAACAGTGTTACTATTGTCTTATAAGATACTATAACTATTTCCATTTAATCTTCTTAATTAAGCAGCTATATATTTAGCTACTATAGAGTTTAACAACTCTTCTTCTTCTAATGAATTATCAAGTGTAACTACTCCTTCCAGAGTATTAACTGCTTGGCCATACCCACTTTCCAACTTATCACCATACATAACTTCATCTATCTTAAACATCAATCGTCTAAGGAATGAAGGGTATATAACTCTAGCAATAGTAGATATGTTTACATAATCATCATAACCTTTAACTACTGTACCTAAGTAGCTGTGTCTACCATCAGTAGATACATTCTTAGATATAGAAGATACTATGAGTTTAATCTTATGGCCTCTCTTCTCTAAAGCTATAACTACTGCTATTACTTTACAGAATGCATCTATAATAGTATCAGTAGATTTACTACCTGATACAGCTATATTAACATTAAGCTCATAATAGTGGTCTATATACTTCTTATTAGCCTGTAGATAACATTCTGGATCACCTTCAATAAGTTTACCTATATCAAGTTCTAGTCCTTCAACATCGTAGTGATAATCTTCTACTATCCAACTAGTTAGTAAACCTTTCTTCTTAAGATTATTTCTAATCTTATTCTCAATAGACTCAATACGAGTGTTTACTTCTACAGGAGGTTCTCCATTTGGATACATTATTAGATCTAATGCCTCATCAAATGAGTTAGTCCCTGTAAACGAGTAGTCATTATCTTTAGAGGATGTTCTATATGTCTCATTATCTTTTACACTTAATAGGTAGCTACTTAAAGCTCTTATATTTCTAAACTCTTTTATATCAAGTTTACTAATATCTATACCTACGTCACTATACTGTTTAGTCGTAATCTCCATTCTTTATCCTTTTAATTAAACCATTTACTCTAGCAATAAGTAGTAATGTACTTTCTTTAGGTGTAGAGAAATTCATAGTTGATACTACTTTATCGTTATACTTAATTTTAAATCCATGGTACCATGAGCTAATACATCTATCAAGATTGTTAGCATCTATATTGTAGTTAGTGTATAAGTACGCTTCCAAAGATTCAGTACCTACCAATAAGTAGTAACTGTCTTCACCTGGCACTTTATAAAGTCTTACACTATTATCAATGTATTCAGTAGCATAACCTAATTCTCTAGCGTCTACTTTTAAGTTAGTACCATGTCCTTTAAAGCAATGTTTACTACCACTATCGTGGCTTGCTACTTCATATAGTCTTCCTTTATAAAGTACAGTTGCTCCTGTTTCAAACATTATCCCTCCTTTAGTAGTTTATTAACTAAAGCTACAAACTTAATCAGATTCTCCCTAGGCTTCCCTTGTACGAATTCTATAGAGTAAGTGTAGCCTTCGTACGATACTTGGAAGCTCTCATATCCTCTATATAGATTTTTATGCAAGTTATGTGAAACTAGTTTATACTTACTAGATAAGTAGCGACTAAAATCTTCAGTGCCATACAAAGCATACCATTCATCTTCTTCACCATAAAGTCTTACAGCATCTATAAACTCTGTGTCTACTACCTCACATAGACTTCTATCAACTGCTTTTCCGTGACCAATTAAATCAAAGAATGCACCATCAGCCATACATTCAGCTTTATACAGCCTACCTATATACCTAACTACTACAGTTCCCATATTTACCTGCTTTTATATCTCTAACGATACTATTAACTTTATTTAGTAGCATACTAATATTGCCAACTACATTATTTTCCATAAAGTCTAATTTATCATAACTATCATCTGGTAAAGTAATATTAAATCCACTGTGACCTAAAGCTATACATTCGTTTAGGTTAGGCGCATATATGTTATATTTGTTATTGATATATGCTTCAAAATCCTCAGTACCATATAGTAGGTAGCCCTTATTACTGTCACTAAAAAAGTACCATCTCACATCATCTGTTAGGGCTAACGGAGTCTTCTGTAAATCATCTATAGGAGCAGTTAAAGCAATATGACCTTCAAACTCACATAAGTATTGGTGATTGATATTCTTTATCCTGTAAAGCCTATCTCTATAGAGGACTGTCGACCCTATTTTAAAGAGAGACATCTAATCTTCTTTAAAGTAGAACGTGTCACCCTCTGAGTAACCTTCAGGTATCTCTCCATTAGAAGTATACTCAGTACTCGTAGTATCCTCAGCAGGAACTTCTGCCTCTTCAATAGGATCAAATAACTTACTAACAATACCGTTTAATTGACTACCATCTACTTCTCTAAACATAGTAGACTCAGCAGCTTCTTTATTATCTATACCAATATCTACTAATGCTTTATAAGATAGAGCATCTCTCATAGATAAGTTCTCGTAACCTAATTTAAACATCTCTTTACGAGCAGATTTAACTATGTTATCTAACTCTTCATTACCAATGATACTAGTCTCTAACTCTTCATCTAATCCCCACTTAATAACTAAGAACCTAGTTAGAAATGATGTATCTAACTTACTTCTAGAAGAGTAACCACTATCAGTTGAACCATAAGTATTAGCAGTAGCTATAAGTACAAAGTCTTTATGTCTCTTAACCATTCTACCTGCAAATACTCCATGTGAACCTGCAATAGCAGCATTAAGTGCAAGTAATGTATTCTTATTACCAGCATCACATTCTTCTAATACGAATACTCCACCTTCTTGGTAGAACTTACCTAACAAACTATCAGATATCTGACCATCTGGAGTTCTAAAACCTAATAGCCCAGATACAGTAGTCTGCTGTGTCATTGGTAAATAACCAAACTTAAGCCCTAACTCTCCTGCTAATATCTCTGCTGATTTAGATTTACTACTTCCAGCTTCTCCTATTAACATAATAGGTAATCTTAAACCTTCTGCATTTCTAGCCTCTGTATACTTTACTAACTTATTATATTCTTTATGCTGCATTGTTTATCCTTTTATTTAATGTAAATTTTTACTATATGGTTTAGCATCTCAACCACTGCTTTTACTGATTCTTTAAGAGTTGGTTTACTAGTACTGTAACTATGCAATATTAAATAGCCTGGTACATATCTGTCAGTTGATAATAGTAAGTTACTATTTGAACCCATATACAGATATGTCTTCTCAGAGTTAATTGCATTAGACAAAGCTACTTACAGGCCTCTAATACCTGAGACTGCTTTATGAAGATGAATACTTTTACCGTTACATATAATAAACATCTCAAAGTTGTCTCCTAGTCTATAGGTCACAGCTTCAGGCATTATTTATCCTTTTATGTTCTTTTATCATTCTATTAAGTAACTTAATTATTTCTACTGCTCTAACTTTTATATCCTTACCTGCTAAAGGGTACTCTATAGCTCCTAAAAAATACTTATGCCTTACCTCACTATTATTTGCCGATACTGTGTAGTATATAGCATTACAAAAAGAATTGAGAGCTGTGTCAGTCACAGATAGTCCTTGTATAAAGTCTAAATGCTTAGAGTCTTCTATTAGAATGTCTCCACCAGTAACTAAACCCTTTTTACCATTAAAGTATGGTTTAAGTCTTACTGCTTCCATACTGATCCTTTTATTTAATCTTATAGACCCTAAGGCCTATAGCAGTTATAGTAAAGTATTACCTTCGGAGTTTACATTACTTAACCAGTAAGTAGCTCCTAGTAATGTACTATTAGTTGAAATCTCTCTAGCTAACTCTGCATTAAGAGAATAGTTTTCATCAACTGCAGAACAGTTAACTACACATTTACGATGTTCTCTACCAATGATAACTAGTAATGACTCTTCATCTAGTACAGACATAGGCATACTACCTTCAACAGTATCATACTTAGCATCTTTATTAGCTTTTAAAGCTCCTTTACTAGTACCTTTATAGGCTGCTACAGCACCTTTAATAGCTTTAGTAATACTAGCAATAGCTTCATCAATATTCTTACCTTTACGGGCTTTACTGATAGCTTTATTAAGCTGTACTGATAGTCTTACATTCTTTTTACTTGACTCTACATTTGATTTGATAGTTGGTTCCATTTTATTTCCTTTTGGTTAATTTAATACTGAGTTTCCTCACCTTAGTAGTGGTTGTTTCCTCTTACATCATTTAGCTGGGAGTTGTTTTATATGTCTCATAATGCTATTCAATCTATAGACTATTGCTTTAGGACCATCTACTGCAAATATCTCATACTCGTCATAACAAGCCATATCATTATTAGTTAAGACTTCTACAAACTCTATAATTCTAGGAGTATCCTTAGAATGAAGTATGAATCTAATGTCACTAAGCTCAGCATCACAATGTAAAGTTACGTCATATACTTCTTTTAGGTAACCTTTGAGTCCTTGCACATAATTCGTTAAATGTACTACTATTCTACCGCTACTATTGCTTTTTGATAATCTTACCATTACCTATGACCCCAATAGGCTGCTATCTTTCTGGTAGCTAAGTTTAAGGCTTTTACATGGTCTTTTATGCCTATTATCGTATAAGTGTTGTGTATGCGGTAGCGGAAAATAGTATCAGAGAATTTATTAACTACTTCTATACGTCTATCCTTCGGATCTACTAACAGATAACCTTGCTCATCCCATTCCATTTCTTTATGAGAATATTCTATATTAAAGTGTTCTCTTAGATACTCAGCAATAAGTGTCCTTTTCCCTGTTACTAGTACATAAGGTGTTCCCCAAGTACCTCTCATTACCTGAATCACCATGACTCCTTAATCTTTCTAATAGATGCATTTAATGCATGTGCTAGGTCGCTATAGGAGCAAACTGTATATGTGTTATAAGAGCTATAGCTATGACTCATTTCAGATAGCTTGTTAGTAATCTCTATTCTTTTATCCCTAGCACTGACAGCTAGGAATACGAATTCATTCCAATTAGTACTATGTCTGTAGTTGCAATTTACTGTATGCTCTACATTTAAGTACCAATCTAAGTTTACTGTCTTACCACCTTCTACAACATAAGGCATACCTAAAGGACCTTTAATTAGTCGCAACATTTTAACTCCTTATCAGTAATATGCTTAATAACCTTACCTAACTCTTCTAAGCTATAAGACTGTTCTAAATAGTCTATATCAAGTAACTTAAGTTCTTCTAGAGTCAATGATTGGTAACACTTAATAAGCTTCTTACTTTTATTGTAAGTAACTAAGTGATGTTTAGTATAGTCTAGTGTAGGTAGCCCTATAATCCTAATACCATAATTAATTAATAGGTAGATTGGTAAAGGCATTCCATCACTAACCACAATACCTCTAAGGCTTAATCTATAAGGTAGCATGGAACTTAGTATCTTTATTCACTCTTATAGCTTTGTTTAAACATTTTGTAAACTCTACAATCCCTTCAAACGAGCAGCTCCCTAAATAAGGAATTGAAGATTTAAAAGGTGAGTACTCTACAAGTACCATATTTACACCTTCAAGCCTTACATAACCTTTAGTATGCTGATTAAAATGTCTGCCATTAGTTAAATTAATACCTAAGTAAGCATTAAAGTAATCTTCAAGGCTTATAGTGATAGGTGCAGACGGTTCTTTTAGTTTTACTAGTAGTCTGTGTTGTCTATTTAATATTAACTCTAACATTTATCACCTCTTTGGTCTTTTAAGTACCTTTAATATAATTAGCTTATTATTTAACTGTATATCAAGTACTGGAGGATCAAATAGATTAACAGGAGGTCTTAGTCTCTTAGTCAGCTTACCTTCTATAATTAGTCTTTGACCTGTTCTAAGTTTAGCTTTAACTAAGTCCTCTGACTCTACCCATACATGGTCTACAACAACTTTCTTATCTACAGTTAGCTTCTCTAAACAAGTTAGCTTAACACCATTAGCATGATTAACACCGTAAGCAGAGAAAGTACATAAATAAGTATCTTTCTTACCTAGCCTATCTTCTACTCCTAAGTATCTATCCGTTACCATTATGTATTGCTAACAATGTAGCTGCTCTTGAAGGAGAATAGCCTAATGTAATAATACTACTAACTGTTGGTTCACTTCTTCTTAAAGGTCTACTTCTATTAGCAGATCTAGCTATCTTTAATTTCTTTCCTCTTCTCATTGTTACTCCTTTTATTTTAATTAGAACTAGATATTACTCTAGTTCTTTTAGTTCTTTCTTAATCTCTTTACGAGACATAGATAATACTGCTTCTTTCTCTTTATTATCAAGAGCATTTAACAATACTTCTTTACGAGCATTTAACTCATTAGCTCTCTTAGACTCAGCTATCTCTTTAAGTCTTGAGTCAATAATATGCTTAACAATACTAAACTTTAACTTAGTTATAGTATCTTCAGCCTTAGCTGCTTCAACAAAGCTAAGAGATACTTCTTCTAGCTCTTTGTGTAAGCCAACTGCTATTGAGTCTAAAGATACATTGCCTGATTGTAAAGGTAAGTCCCATAGGTCCTCAATTACCATATTACCTTTACTAGTGTTAAATCTAACCTTTAGTCTTGTTGCTTCTGCAAATATATTACTTTCCATTATAGTTCCTTTAAAACTTAATTGTATATGGTCTACCATCTACTTTAACGGCTAACTCGTTTCTAACTGTACTACTAAATGCAATACCACTAATTTGCTCATCAGACTCTTCACATTTAAGTTTAGAACCTAATACTTCAAGTACTTTACGATGTTTATGTAAGTTATCACTTAAGAATTCATTATACAGTCCTCTAGTTTTATCTGGATTAATACAACCATCTAGCATAAACATATAATGCTTATTACCAATCTCTTGATTACTCCAATAGTTAGGAGATAACATCATCATAGATACTTTATGGTATTGTTTAGTTTGTACATTCCACTTAGTAGACGATACTTCAGAGCTAGGTAGTTTATGGTCAATAGTGATATTACCATTAGCAATAATAACTACAGCTACTGTAACATCCTTAGTGACTGACTTAGGGTAATCATAAGAATGTACTACTCCATCAATCTCTAGCTCTGCTCTAAATCCTTTAGTATTTCTACCGCTAAAATTATTCACATAGAACTTATAAGTACCATCTTTCAGCGTAGACTTAGTATCCCAAGTTATGTTCTCTACTGCATCTTTATCTCCTGGAGCAATGATATCTACATCAAGTCTATCTAACTTATTACCGTAGTAGATATGGTTAGTAGGGCAATCACAATGAGCATCTAAATCATTGTGGCTATCCTCTCTATCCTCATTCCATAGTATAGTAAATCTTAAGAATCCTTCAGCATTACCTCCTGCTCTCTTAACCTTCTCTTTCATTGAGTCAGTTACTTCACCATTGTAAGACCAAGTAAAATTATTATCCCATTTAAGAATGTTTGGTGATTCACTATTAATAGGTGCTACTACACTGCATAAGTTACTGATATGCTTGTTATCTAACATAGTTTCAATAGTAGAAGCTTTAGGTACAACAGTATCAATGAAGGTGTCAATACTTATAACAGTCGAGTTAGCACCTACCTTAGATATAGTACTAGAACCTAGAATACTGGCTAGCGAGCCTTTATCAGCCATGCTAGTACTCTTATCTGCAAAGATAACATCATTAATACTCACATCAGTAGATTTAGCATAACGTCTATGTAATGACTCTTCTATACCTAATTCATTAATAGTTTTAATAGCCTCATCAGTCATTCTTTTAGTTATAATAGAACTACTTCTCTTATAATTACTAGGAGCAGTCTTACTTTCATAAGATTTAACTGCTGTCTCCACATCGGTACCTTTAGATAAATCTAATAGTAATGTACCTATTACACTGTTTCTAATCCCTGTACCAGGTTCAAATACTGTATCCCAGTAGTAAGTACTATTACCAGTAAACTTAGCTTGTAGGGCTTTAAATGAACGCACACCTGCTATAAATTCTGTACCTTTATATAAGTTATCAGCTTCAACTAAATCAATAACAGTATCTAAACTGTCAGGAGTTATCTCTTCTAAAGCTCTCTTATATGAAGTAACTCTGCCTCTAATAACAGACTTCTTAGTAGGACCATCAGGAGCTACATATTTACTAGGAATAGTACAAGCAAAGTGATTCCATTTTACTTCTTTATGCTCTCCATTAGAATCTAACTCATCTAGTATCTGTATATTAGAATGCTTAGATACTTTATGCTCATAATGGATAAACACATCTTCTATATCAGCTGACTTAATTAATTCAGATAATGCTTTAGCTACTGGGTTATAAATACCGTTAGCATTAACATCCCAAATAGATACTAACTCTCCATCTTTAATAGAGACTACATTACCAATAGCTTTTATAAACTGTCTACAATGCTGACAGTCATGCTCAGTTCTTTCTTTATAGATAGGATTAGTACCTACCTCGAACGCTTCTAAGTAAGTCTCCCATACTTTATCTTTACTAATACTTACTATATATAACTGTTCTTTACTCATTTTATTAAATTGTATCTCTACTTGTTGAGAGAATTCTGTAAACTTTGACATATTATTTCCTTTTATTTAATTTACTATCTATACACTTCTGTGCGAGTAAGTTTAGTACTAATATACTTACTATAGCCGCTACTTCTGCTCTCACTACAAGCCAACTTACGTCAAACCGTATAAATATAATAGCGATACCTAATAGTACAACAGTTACTAGTAGAGTGTGCAGTACTTGATATAGTACTTCAACTTCTAGTTCACATGTATCTTCTGTGCTCTTCAATTTAAAGTGTTCTAATAACATCTTAATTCTTTTATTTTAAATGTAGGGATTCTAACCCTACTCTAAACTCTAGTTAAGTCTGACATTAAATGTCACCCCATTCTGATGTTTTCACCAAAACCTCCTTAATTAACTTATCAGAGCTTTACGACATTCCCTACTCTGATGTGATGAGCATATGTTTGGCTCAAAGGACTACTCACGATATTAGTAGTATCCAGAAGTTCTCAGCCACACTCTACTAAAGCTTACTGAGCAGTTTGCTCATCTTACACTCCTAACTTAGCTCTAAGTTCTTTCATTCTATCACTTAAGTGCTCTTCAGGAAATGCTTTATAGTGGTTATACTCTGGACCTCCTAGTGTACCGTCTGCATAAAACACACACTTGTTAATAGCGTCATAAATTCCAATACCCTCGTACATCCAGTCATCTTCATCCCGGAATAGTACAGCTTGAGTATGGAATAAATCTCTTTCTTTATCATAAGGAAGTTCAACCCATCCATCAGCCTTTACCAAGTAATCAATAGAGATGCTTTCATCTATAGCACCAAGCCTCCATTCCTCTGATTTACCAACAACAACACACTCACTTACAAATTTAGATGTAAACTTCCACACTAAACCATTATGATTACATCTAAAGAATCTAGGGTATTCTACTTCTTCATAAGATAAGTCTAACATCCAATCAGTAATAGATAGTATAGAAGTCTCAGTCTCATGAAAGTACCCACCAGCTACTACTTCCACATCAATAACTTTACCACATAGATCCTTCATCTCATGTAAGAATACACTCCTTTCATCGCCTTCCATAACTCTCATTTTATTACTACCTTTAGTAGTCTTACATTTAATCTCTTTCCAACTTAATACTTTTACTTTCATTTCTTATCCTTTTAATCTCTACACAACTTAATATGTTTAGTTTCTTATCTGACATGTAAACAACTCTTCTATAATCTTCAATAGGGTCATTAGCTTTAACCTTACTCCACACTTCTCCATTAATACAGATACCTTTAACAGTGACTGTATTACTTGGACTAAGTGTTAACATAGTGCTAACTAGTAGTATGAACTTCATTGCCTATAACCTTATCAGTGAAACCATGGGCTATAAGTCCTTTATGTTGTTTCACTTCTGTTCTCCATTTAGAGTTTAAATTCTTCCAAGTTGCTTCAGTATACCAGTAAGTTGTACTCCAATCAAATGCCAGAGCTAACCAATGTTTAGGATTAGCACTTACTACTTTTCTACTAACTCTACTTTCTATGTGAGGAAACCCTTGATTCTTCTTCTTACAGTTACTCCAAAATAGTTTAGTCTCGATACCTTCCTTAGCTAACCACTCTTTAAAGTTAAGTACTTTAACATCCTCTCTGTTAGCTATTGCCTTTATCTCTTTTAGAGCTTTCTCAACAGTAATATCATTTGACTTCACATAATCTAAGATAGTAGCTATCTCTCCTAGTTTCATTGTCTCGGGTGTCTGTGGTTCATACATTATTAATCCTTTACTTTGATCCATTTATATTTACATACATTGTCTTCCAATACTTTTACATATAAGTAACTTGGATGACAACATGCACTACTACTATAAGTAGTCTTCTTAACTATAGCAGTGCTAATAATTAACACTATTAGTACTATAGATGCTAACGCTGCTAACTTTAACTTAGTAACTTCAGACATTGACTCTCCTATAAATTACAATGGACAGTTAGAAATCTGTATGTATAACTATTCTCTATATCTGTCTTTATAGCATTAACTGCTTTATGTACCAATACTTTAGTTACATTGCTCATGAGTAACCCTTCCTAAGCCAATATAGAACTTAGCTTCTAATTCTTCTAAATCACCATAGGAGAATAGATCTAATCTATCTATTAACGGTCTAAACACATCTACTATATCTTTAGCTTTATGGCTAGAGTCTAAACATCTCTCTATTCTCTCTAACATTAGTATAACTCCTACATCCCATTGCACAGGATGAAAGAAGTTAAGATGAAGGTCTTGTTGTTTTCTGAAATCAACAGAATACTTTACCTCTACATTATCCCCTATACTAAACATAGCTACTCTAAATAGCTCCTTTATATCGCTATTATTAGTGTATACTTTATATATTACTTTGCTCATAATCTTCCTTTGACATAATTAGCATTATTAATGCAGTATAAATAAGTAGTATTAAAGGTACTCCTACAAATATAAGTACCATTGATGCATCGCTCATAATTATCTCCTTATAGACCTAGTTCTACATCATCACCAAATAGAGATACATTAACTTGAAATAGGTGGGTATGCATTAGTGCTTGCCTTACAGAAGCTATTCTTATATCTTTATCTGTTTGTATAAGATTCCATAGTGCAGGTTTATTAACTTTAATATCCTTAAATATACGGTTAAGACCTCTAGCTAGGTACATATCAGTGGATTTATAAACTAATAAGTTAATTGATTTACCGCCTAGTTTAAACTTAATGTTATATTTATTAAACAATACACTAGTGTACTCCTCAAACTTAACACTAGTTTCATACTTCTCAGGGTCTACATCAATACCTTTATCTTGTAATACTTTGTTTACAGTATACCAATCTTCTACATCTACAGCATAATCATAGTCACTATCTTCTTTGCTACAATCCCAAGCTCTACTACCTATAGCTATTCCTAATACCTTAACTAACTCATGTATTGATTCATTACTCATTATATTTCCTTATTTACTCTATACTTTGCCTATATGGCATTATTACTCTGAAAGGTATAATGATATACCTAAACTGTTACTGTAGCTTCTACTAGCCTTATCTTAACGATTAACACTAATCTTTTTATGGTAACTATTAATATAATCCATAGGACTGTAAGTGTTATATCCTTTATTAATTATAGACACCAGCATGAACTTAGTTCTATTATTAAAGTCACCTGATCTAACTATACTGTTGAATATGTCTACACCTGCTTGAGTCTTAATTGCTTTATGGAAATGTACCTTAGCCATTGCTTATCCTTATATTTAATCTGATACTAACTATACGAGCTAGTATCGTAGTTTATATCTTTAATTTCTTAAGAGCTTTAACCATCTTCATCTGACTAACAACATATTCTAATGCTTTAATATTAAACTCTTTGTAGTCAGATTCCATTGTAGCTTTTACTTGATTTATTCCAAAAGCACATGCAACGACATTACCTTTAATATATCCTTGCTTATTGTCAATTCTATCTAGTGTAAAGCTATTAAATGATAAGTCTCCATACACTCTACCTCTATATAAAGGTATCTTAGAATAGAAACATCTCTTAGTATTCTGTAACCTTTTATAGTCTCCTAGAGTAAGGCTAAACTCTATACCTTTCTCTTTAGCATACTTTATCTTAGCTAAGTATCTAATAGCTACAACTTCATCTGTTACTATATAATCTGTTAACTTAGCCATTAGAACTCACTTACCATAGTAACTACTACTGACTCAATTAGACTACCTCTAATATGCACTATTGATTTATCAGATAGCTCTAATGATAATACTTTTATATCATTTAGATGTGATGTACTACTTAATATTCTATTATGATTCTCATCCATATCGTCTAGTTCTATTGATATGAAAGTATCTCCACTTGTCATTGTTACTTCTAATTTAAACTTCATTGATTATCCCTTATTTTTAATTTATTTACCTCTACAAGAGCTTATATTGCCTAGACATACAAATATATGTCTAAGTTGCCTTTATGTCTTCTACCTACCTTATATACTTGTATATAAGCTCTTAAGATAGTCTGGTAATAGATAGTAAGTATAGATTAAACCATAGCCTACCATATATGCAATAGTCATATCACATATCATCTCTCCCATATTAGTACTCCAGTATTGTTAGTAAGTCTTCTTTATGAGACTCTAGTAACTGTTTAGCCTTTTGTATACTTTTTATATACATACTTGTATCTTGTGCTTTATGTGTATAAACACCATCAATAGCCAAACAATCTTCTTGCAACTCTATATAGTAGTTGTATAAATCACTTATACCAAAGTCAGGCTTCCACCCAGCATTTAGCCTAGCAATCTCCTCCTCTACTCTATACTTAGCCTTCATATAAGCTACTTTAGCGTTTGCTTCTACCTTAGTTTTAAATACTAACCCTAAGCCTGTTAAATAAACATTTACATCTAAACTCTTAGACCAGTTTAGATCTGATTTGACCAACCAATCACTACCATCTGTTGGGTCTATATACCAAGCTTCCTCCCCATCAGCAGGAGTCCAAGGGTTAAAGTCCTCTACTACCGAATAGTTTTTTGCTGGATATACAAACTTACAATATTCTGGGTTACATACAGGAGGTACTATCTTGTCATATATCCCAGCTACTGGTATTTTATCTATAAAAGCTTTTCTAATATCACTGTAATCATCATCTAAAGCATAAATAGTAGTAGAGCAGTTAAATGAAGGTCTATGTATTAATCTCCATTTATCTGACTTTACCCAAATACTCTCTTTATCTAGCTTATAAAAAGCCTCCATCATATCTTTATGTTTAAAATACGCTTCTTTGTTCATCTTATCTCCTTATAAATTATTCTGTAAATGGTACAAGTATATAACTTGATGTAATTACAGGTTTTGTCTTATGCCCACACTCATTACATACTAGACCAAACTTAGCAGCTTCGGAAACTACCTCTATTGGAGCAGGCAGTATCTCCTCTATCTCATCATAGCAATCTTTAAACACAGGTAACTCATAAGCTATATCTCCAAAGTAGTATCTACTTAACGAACAATCTCCAGCTTTACTCTGTCCCTCTACTACCTCTCCACAATTTGGACACTTAAAATATGTATAATCAAACATTCCCATTACTTATCCTTTATACTAATAACAGATTCTGTTATATATTGTTAATTATACTTCTCAGTATAAGACATATTAATATCTAGCCATACAAATACCATTATTGCAATCATTATTAGTGTATCTATCATAGTTAATCCTTAAATAAAGTAGCTAACTCATGTTTAGCTACAAAGCTTCTATCTTTATTCCAAGCTCTAATATTAGCTTTATATCTTCTCATAGTGCCTGACATAGCTAATGTTGGTCTAGGTTGCTCTACTACTTTACTAACTTGGCTCTCTATTTTCCTATACCCAAATCCATGTCTTTCAAATGTCATTGCATTTATCCTTATATTTAATCTTGCATTAGTTTGTATACTTTATATAGGTTACTAACATCTTCGCCTATAATGTAGACATAACTCTTCTTATCTTTCAATACTATCAACTTACCTAAGTCTTTAAGAGTTCTAATAGCTCTCTTAACTGTCTTTATACTAATATCTAAATCATTAGCAATCTGGTATTGGTCTGTAATAGTAGTACTAGAACATAAGTAGTTACTTACATTCTTAACACTATCTATCTCATTAAAATGCCATTCATAGCTTTTACTAAATACTTTAATCATAGACAGATTACATACTAGTGTCGTAATGCTCTAGATCATCATCTATCATGGCAGGCTGTGCCAGAGGTTTCTCTAGTGATTTGTATGCTGTATTTATAGTGTTTATGAGCATTATCTTAGTACCAACATCTACAGCGCTATTACGTCCTATAGAGCTCCAGAACATATATCTACCAGTTTCAGTGCGTAACATACTGTCGTAGTCTATATGCTCCTCAGCATTAGTTGACAGTGCAAGCTCACTCTCAGTATTGACGGCAGAAGCCTCTGCCTCTTCGTTTTTAGCTAGTAATGTTTTTAATACTAATAAGGATTTAGTATGTTCAACAGTCTCTGTTCCAAATACTGTTACTTTTACTCTCTTTCCTGCCATTAGATCTAAGTAGTACTTAGCGTTATATGCTGCGTTATCTAGTATGAATTGAGCAGCTATAATATACCTACGATTACTTAGTCCAGTTAACTTCATAGCTGCTGTCTGTGTGTATCCATAAGACTTTATCAGTGCTACTGTCTTAAATGCCTTTTGGTTGGTAGAGTCATTTCTAGCTGCAAATGTATTAAGGTTAGACAATGCTATACAGTCTTTATCCTCTAGGTCATCTACTACATCTCTTGCTAATACATCTATTCCTAACTCAATAGCTACTTTACTCCTATGTCTCCCGTCAATTACTAAGCCATTTCTTATAATGATTGGATCTATTTGCCCCAGCTTTATCATTAATGTCTTTAAAGCATTGTACTCATCTATAGGTTTTACTTGATTAAAGCCTGCTATCTTAGTATCGAATTTAAGTGTGTTAGGATTAAGCTTGTAGCTATCACCTTTCCATATATCTAGATTAGTCATTTATTTATTTCCTTTGTTGTAGTCTCTCACTAACATTGCTATTACAGCACCAATTGTAGGCATACCTACCTCTTCCTTGATCTTCTTCAGATCATCTCTAGTTCTTTCGTTCAACTTAATTGCTACACTTACACTCATAAATGTCCTTTTCTATTTATTTATACTGGCAGTATACTACAAGTAACCTTATAGTAAACTAATATGGTTATTTGGTAGGACAATGTCCTAATCCGCAATCCTTTAAATAGGTAAATTATCCGCACTGTTAAGTACTACTATAGTATTACAACCAGAAAATATTTTCCATATAGTCTCTCCTTACATTAATTAAAAGCTATACTTTACATATAAGCTCTTATATCTCTTATCTATACTAATTAGACACCTAAGTACTAACTATTGCTATTAGATACCTAATATACACTTATAATTACTAATAAGGTAATAAGAAAAAAGAAAAAGGCACTCCGCCTGGAGACCGTCGGTAGACAATAGATAGAGGGAAGATGAAGAGCGAGGCCACGAGTGATGAATCTTGTCCTCCTATTGCTCTTGAAAAAAATAAGGATACCTACCGCTAAGGGTAAGTATTATTTCTTTAATTATCTATCCTTTAAAATTAATTAAGTAACACCAATTAAGGTGCTACATGCAGTTATAAGACTCTACTATATCTATTCTATCTGGAATATTCCATCCTCTATAGATACCAGTCTGAGCCTCAATCTCTTGTAGTTGCTTCTCAGCTAGCCCTCTCATTCTATTAAGACTTTCGAATGTAAGTTGCTTAATTAATGGCAGTGCACTAGGTTTTGAGTAGAAAGCATCTAAAATTGTCTTACAAGGAATACCTCTTCTATGTAGCCCCATTTGGATGTAATGCTCGGTCGCAGAATCACTTGAGTGTACTATTGAAACTGCTAATCCAGAGTACTTCTTAGTTCCATTACCTGAGTTAGAGAACGGCATAATAGAATCAATACTGCTTCCGTCTTCCATACTAACTTGAGCATCTAACATGTAAGGTGCCCATATAGCCTTAACACCATCAACTCTAGTAAACTGTACATTATTTACTCCAGCTTCAGCTAGTTTTCTACCATACTCAGCTGTTTTAGCGTTATAGAAGAAACTTTCACCAAATATCTCAGTTACCATATCCATATCCTCAGGCTTTACAGTAGCTCCATGCATGTAGGGTTGCTGTACGAGCTTTGCCTCATCTCTAGTAATCCCTAGGTAGTCTGCAACTAGTGAATGAGCATCATACTTAGTTTCTCCTCCTAGTAAATTTGCTACTTTTAAGAATTGCTCATCACCCCACAAGTTTGATGCATTAATGTTTCCACTTGCAATAAAATCATACCCTACTACACTTCTACTCATTCTACCTTCAGCACATATTATATTATCAAATACATCTACAATATGAAGTAGCTTACCTAATTCTTTATGTCCAATAGTAAATTCTACATATTTACCTTTATTATAATCTTCAAGTAAAGTAGAGTTATAATTAATCTTGGCTATAGAATCTTTAACTAGTACTCTATAATCATCTGATTTAAACTCATTCTCTAAGTATTTAATAGCATACTTGATCTCAGTAGCATCAACTAAATACTCTTGAGCTGGTTCAATAAGATATTTCTCAAAAGCATCTCCGTAGTCATAAGCAAAGCCATATCTAGATAATGAATAATTACGAGTATTACTATCAAGTTTACGGTAATTAGTATAAGTATGCCCAAGAAACACTTTAGTCTCCTCAGCTACCTCTTGTAATCTTTCCCAATAGTTAGCTTCATTAACTTTAGATTTATTAGTTTCATAAAGTAATACTTTATATAAATCAATATACTCAGGAGCTATTTCCTTTATACGCATATCAATCTCAGCCTTCTCACTAAGTACCTTAGTAGAATTGTTTTCTACTTTCTTCTTACTACCTTTCAATATAATATAATCTTGGAAGCTACTCACTTCTTTAAACCAAACCTTAGTCTTAACCTCTTTCTCTCTTTGACCAACGATAGTAGATGTAGTATGAGTAAACATATTTCCATCCTTATCTATAGTAGTAGCTATCTTATCTTCAAACTTAAACTTCATAGCTTTAACTACTATATTTACTCTTATAAGTAAAGCTTTCTTAAAGTTATATGAGCCATCATTTACATCTATAATACATTCTAAACTTAGTAAAGCATTAGCTACATTACCTACTAGCATAGATACTGTCATCTCATTAGCTACTATATTTCTTACAGTTGCTACAATTAATTGGTTATCTAGTGCTTTAAGTGCTTTAAATGCCGGTTTTAATATAAGTGGGTATTTTTTCATGGAGTAAGTCCTTTAAGTAATAGCTACTCTTTATTTAGTAGCTATAGGGTTATTTAACAGTGGTAATAATATTTTACAATTTTTAAGTGTCTAGCCTACCAAGCAGCATCTTCTACTAATTTCTTAGTAGCTTCTGTAGTTTCTTCCACTCCATTAATTACTTTAGCTACAGCCATATTGAACTCTCTAGAAGTCACAGGTAATGTGCCTTTAGCAACCTCTTCTTTATAGGCTTTAAATGTTGCTTCAAGTATAAATACATCAAGAGCGTTAGTCTTTCCTTCACGCATATTAGCTAAGTAACCTAAGTTGCCAACATCAGTCTTTCTCTTATCAGTTAAATACTCATAAGCAAGTAATCTACCATCTTTCAGTACTAATGAGCTTTTACCTGTGTCAAGTTTCACTAACGCTAGTACATTAGCTAGCTTCCCTTCTAACACCTCTATTCTTGTTGGGGCTTCACCTAGTGCAGTTGTTCTTTTAAGACTACTAGTTTTAATATGGTCTTTTAGCTCATCTAAAAGGTCATACTTCATTTTAAGACCTGTATTCATTGATAGTATAGACATCTCTAACTCTGTGCTTAAATCTTTGAACAACACTAAACTTAGTTGATGTGCATCCATTTCTGAGTATTCTAACTCATCCATAAATGCAAATCTATCTTCAGTCTCTTCATCTAACTCAATCTCAGGTATATCTATTACCTCTTCAATATGAGCTTCAAAGCCTGCTAGGTTAATAATAAAGTTACAAGCATGTAATGCATCAGTATCAGTAATATTACCGTTATAGTAAGCTACTAAGTCCTCACCAGAGTAAGGCATAGAAGTAAATACTTTACAGTTAAGGTTGTTATATACTTTTCTAATAGTTAAAGCAAAGTCTCTATCCTCAGCTCTTAGTATATTTAAAGCATCATTGATTTCAGTGCTAGTCTCTTTAGTTAATTTGTATTGCATTGTAATCTCCTCAGATTTAGTTGTAGTAGTTTCATTAGCATTTGTGTTGTTAGTAGTAGTTTGGTTGTTATTCATAATTATTTCCTTTATGTAGTTATAGGTAGACTAGCATTTCAGCTAGCACATTAGTAGTTATTAAGACTTAGGAGCAGTAGCAAATCCTATAGCAAGTAACTCAGTTATTTCATCATGAAAGGCTTCATTAGTTATTCTAGGTCTATTATCAGCTTTAACTTTAGTAACTAGCTCAGCTCTCTCTGCGGCATAGTCTAGCTCACTCTCAGCTGAGTAGAGTACTAGCTTATTGTTAAGTTGTTTAGTTAACTCTTTAGTTCCTTCTAATACTAAATCAGCATTATCCTCTAAGATAGCGGCAGATTTAAATATAAACTTACGGTAGATAGTTAATACGATTAGTATAGATGCTAATAGTGCTATTCCTTCAAACATTGGTAGATCCTTTATAAGTAGGGCTTACATCTCTAGGAATGCCTTTATAGTTATACGTCTTCTTTCTTTATAATAAGTACATCATGTAGATGCTCTGGATATAAAGCTATTCTAATTGATAAGTGATCAACAGGTACATCATTAAGATAAGGCTTATATTTAACTAAGGTATATGTATATAATACTTCTAAGTCAGACTTACTAGTAACTTCATATATCCTAGCGTTATGCCATACAAACTTATCTTCATACTTAGCTTTAAACTCTTTCAAGTCCTTATCAATACTAATGCTTTTACCTACGAATACAATCTTCTTATGACTATATATAAAGTAAAGGCATTGCTTAGGTCTAGGCTTCTCCTTATAGTATAAAGTAGTAAGGAATCCTTTCCTTTGAGCTATTAAATACTTAGGGTAATTCTTAGCTTTAAACTCTTCTTTAGAGCTATACTGAGAGGCTATCTCTTTTAGTTCTGTTAACACTTTTATGTCCTTTATTATTAAATATATAATTCTCCGATATACAAACTAAATGTTGTAGTTATGAGAGTTACATACTTAGCTTGTATGGAGTTTTAACTAGTTAGAGGATAACTAGTATGGGTAGAAGTTTTAAGGCCTTGTAGGCTCTTATATAGACTAAGTCTAATGACTATATGATCTAATGCTAGTACCAGCAGTAGCTAGTATAAATCTATGGTAAGTTCTTAGGAATGACCCTAATGTTTTATCTCTAAATGTAAGGTCTTTAGCGTTATAGTTTACTAGAGATATAAGGAAGTTATTATCTCCTTTATATACTCTTTTAATGTTATCATTACACATAATGTCTATCCTTTTGTTTGGTTTAGTATTAAGTTACTTATCTATTAGTTTAGATGAAGGACTTAACCCACCACTTAACTTGTGCCGATAGACGGAGTCCGGCACTAATAAGATAGGTAGATTAGGTTATATGGAATGTGTTACTAGTAGTAGGTGTAATCTTAAAGTTAGCTGGAAAACACCTGATATCGTTGTTTTTTACTTAGTGAAAGATACCTTTTCAGGTGTTTAAATCTAGCTCAAAGTAAGTGTAGTACGAGGTTTACCCCTATTGTATAATAAATATAAAGGCAGTACTATTCTCTCATGTGTCCTTATATAAGAGTATAAATGGAGGACTTAGTTTGGTGTCGGTTAGATTTGGACTAGATAAGAGTAGGTATTAGTTCTTATAAGAGTAGTATCTATCCTTATATAATAAGTAGCTAATAATAGTAGTTATCTTAAGTGAACCTTAAGAGCTACTAGTACCAAACCCCTATAATAGGGAGTTTGCTATGTTCTAAATAGTAGCTACTTGTAGCTATTTTATCAGTAGCTACTTTCCATCCCTTTATATATAAGTACTATAAAAGGGTTACTTTTATGAGCATGGCTTATACGGTTTACCGGTAGCGGTTATTATTGAAGTCACATTGTGGATAGTTAGGTTCAATAATAGGAGGTTAGTTTTAGGAGGTTAGTTTGTTGTTGAGTTGGTACTAGCCTTTGGTTGGGATGGTGAATACCTTGTACCAGAAAGTACCTTTCTTATACTATAAGGAAAAGGTACAGCAAAGTACTCCAAACCCCGTAGCCAAGGGCCTTACAGGGAATTGGGTAGTCATCACAGTAGTGACTACTTGAACTTATTAAATCCCATATTTAGTACTATTGCTTCCCTTGGTATATTACCTTTGTGGTGTATCATTTGTATGAACTCCCATACCTTCTGCTCATCGCCTTTTACAGCTAGTAATGGGTTTACTATGAACTCATGGTCTAGTTGGAGCTTATTTATGAGATTACTCTGCTTTAACCTACTAATTGAGTTGCGTATTGTAGCTACTGTGTATCCAGTGTCTCTCTTTAGAAGCTTTAGTGTGTCGCCATCTACTATAATATGGTTAGTATTAGTGCTGATATAAGTCATAATAGAGTCTAGTACACGTCTATCATCAGATCTAAGGTCCTTGAACACTTTAAATGCTTTGTTGTTAGTCTGCAGAGTAATTCTACCTCTAGTGCCTTTAACTGCTTGTACTTTAACTCCACTTGGTCTGTTTGTCAATGATGCCATCATATTTCCTTTAGTTTTAATAGTGTAATTATAACACTTCACCCCTTAACTTGTACCGTTGCGGAGCTAGGTACTAAACACTAAGAGTAATAAAGTTAATTGTTGTAGTGACTAGCTAATATGAGTAGTAGATAAGATTATGATAAGAGAAGTAAGGTATCTCCTCTATCTTAAGATCTCTCTCCTCTGCTAGTGTGTTAGTGGTGTACAGCTTTTAGTGTTCAGCTCTTAATTAGTAGAGACGAGGTACGAGTATTACCTCTGCTCTTGCTCTTTGTGTACATGGAAATGAAAAAATAAACCCTACCCCAATGAAGGAGTAGAGATGTTGTTATTGCTAGTTAAGAAAGTAATGGAGCTAGGCCACTATAGAGAAGTTCCCACGCTTCATCAGAGCACCACTCTTCAAAGTGAATTTCATTACAAGTAGGGTAACTACTAGCAATGTACTCTGGATCTTCCAGGTAAGCAGTACGTTCATACTCTTCGCCTCTTGTATAGTCTGTAGTTGTAGCAAGTTCTTCTTCTGTTAGTATTTGTACGAATGATTTCATTATAAGTCCTTTTATTTAAGTAATGGTAAGCCAGCTAATTAAAGCTAGCAACTAATGTTATGTTTGAGGTACAAAGTCTGACGTAGTAGTATTTGATGGAGCTGAAGCAATACCTTCTGCAATACGTTGAGCTATTCTGTCATTGTATATTTCTTCAGCTGATTTGTTAAGAGTACCAGTTGTAGTTACACCATTAGCTATTGCTTCATCGGCAATGTTATTAATATTAGTAACGTGAGTGGATCGAGCACTAATACGTGCTTCAGCTAGTGCCATATCACCAATCTTTATACCTGTAGACATAGCTCTGCCTACGAACTCTATACCTTCACCAGTAGTATCTAATAGTTTAGCAGAGTTATCAAAGAACTTAGAGAGTGCTTTACCTGCAAAGAATAGTAGTGCGATGATTGCGATGATTGATGCGATTTCCATTAGTTAGCTCCTGTGATGATTGAGTTGAATGTAGTTCTTAGTTTAACTACACGACTGTTGTATATACCTGTATTAATAACTCTATGTATAAGGTCACGATCTGTTGTAGATACAGCACCTTCCATTGACATACCAAGTTGTTGTCTGATAGTATTGAAGAAGTCAGTACGTATCTTATCTAGGTTAGATGTTTTAAGGTAGTTACCTTCTTTAGCTTGTTTGTAAGCATCAGCTACTGATAGACCAGCTTGTTGAGTAAACTGACCAATGATACCACTGTTGTATACTTTAAACTCTTCATGCTCTGAGTGCATAGATACTATTACTTCTATTGGATAAGCTTCTGTCATTGATACAGTGATTGCATCAATTAGAGTATTCATAACAGTTTCATCTTGAGAAGAAGTAGTTGTAGTTTGAGCTACAGGAGTAGCAGCAGTAGTTGGTTTACCAGTTGTATTAGGTACGAAAGACATATTAGTCCCTTTGTTTTAAGATTACAAGTAGTATTAAACTAAATGTATCATCACTTAACTTGTTTCGTAGCAGAGCTAGGAACTAGGTGTCCAGGATTTAGGTACCCTATTTGTAGAGGAAGTATGGGGGGGTATAGGGGAGGTCGAGGTGGGAATGTGTGCATACTAAACTTCTCACAAAAAATGATCAATATGTCAAAAAGTAAAATCCTAATCAGGCCAAATCAGAAATATTTTTAGTCGAAAAGTAAAAACCACTTCTAAGGCTAGTTACGAGGTAATAACCGTAAAACTAGTAAATACATAACCTCATTTCTAGAAAAATAAAAAATATTTAGAAAAGTAAAAGGTACATTAGTTAGCTATAAGCACACGTAGGTTATAATAATCATTTTAAGCACTATATTAGTTACGATAATACTTACTAGGTATATTTACCTACCTAGCGCTTATCGGTCCATATAGGCAAAGTATAGGTCATTTACTACTACACCTAAGTAAGTACTAATATAGGAAGCTATATAAGTAAATCTAAGGTACCTTATGCAACATTATTCACAATAAGGTACATTTACTTACCTTAGTTACGATCGTAGCTTGTAGAGCTTGTGAGAGTTAACCTTATAGTTCATATTATAATTACTACTACATGGACTATTTTGTTATGCTATAATCCTTTTCACAAATAAAGTTAATGTATAAGGAGGCTTACTATGGTTAAGTTTAGTAACACTACTAATGATACTGAGGTAATTGATATTGAGATGAGTATTAGTGATGAGGATATTAGTATAAGACCTCTACTTAATATGTTTATTCAGTTTGTAGTAGCTAGCTCTTATAGTAGAGAAGCTTTAGTACAAGCTATGAAAGGATATATAAATGAATACGAAACTAAGTAAAAAGACTAAGTATTGTAGTAAATGTAAGAAAGAAGTTAGAGTAGTAGAGACTGGTGTATTTAATGTACTACTTTGTGGTAAGTGTAATACTATACTTAGTAGCGATATTGGTATAGATAAGAGTAATTAACTACCTTGGCTTTTATTAAAGTAGGTGAAACTCCTAAAGAGAAGTCTAGGCTTTACATTATGAATATAATACTCCCCAGTGGTTTAACAGTAGTTAAGATAGGTAAGAGTAGTGGCCACTCTAGTAAAGAGAGAATGCAACAGATTAATGGCAGTATATTTGATAAGTTTAGAACTACTGCTATGATTAGTATTAAGAGAGATAGAGAAGTAGATACTGATTTTGTGTTTAAGTATGAGACTACTTTACACCACTTCTTTGCAGATTACCAGTATAATACTCCCCATAAGTTCGACGGCTACAGTGAATGCTTTGTAATCCCTCTAGAAGATGCAGTACAAGCTTATGAGGCTGTTATTAGTGGAGAAGTACCTGACTTTAAGTATGTGTTACCTGAGAAAGTAGCTGAGGACTCTCCACCTTTCTAACTACTATTGACACTTATTACTTTTTAACCTATAATGAATTATATAAATTAAAGGTTAGTAATGAAAGTAGAGAAAGTAGGAACTATAGATTGGAGTAAAGCTCTAGTCTCTTTAAGTATGGGGGAGTTCTTCCTCCTAAACGTAATGTATAGGCTTGATATGGATATGAACGATATTGCTCTTATTGCAGCAACTAATAGCGGTTCATCGACTTATCGTAAACGTAAGAGAGTTCTAGTTAATAAAGGGTATTTAACTGTTGACCAGGTTGGTAGAGGGGTTTATAAGTACACATTGAAGGATATAACAAATGACTAAGTTAGATAAAGCACATCCAGATGCTAGTAGAAGAGTTCCAGAGGAATCTCAGAATATAACTATTGAAAAGATTAAAGCCTTACTACCTAGTAAGACATCTATAGCTGTTACACAAGAGATAGTGGATCTTATCAATAATGCTGAGAGAGATACTGGGTTACCTCAAGAACTTATAGAGGAAGATGTATTATCTTACTTACATTTGTTTGAGAACTTAAATCGTGTAGGATTGAAGGACTTAGTAAATGCTATTAAGTATTGTAACCTCAAGAGGAATTATGATAATAAGGATGCTTGGGCAATAGTATTTCCTGAGAAGTATCAAAGACTAGTAGATAATAATATGGCCGTAGATAACCATGTTAGTATGTACAATAGCACTAAGATAGTAACTGCTGTAGATAAAGAGATGATGATAGCTGTTAGTTTACAGTATGCCCCTTACTTTCATGCAGCTACTAAAGAGCTTTATAAGATAGGTGTGTTAGGTAAAGGTGGTAAAGACACTAGAGGTAATGAGATGACTGTAACTCCTATGGTTAGAGTTCAGGCATTGAAAGAACTTACTACTATTACTAAGCCTCCTGAAGAGCAGAAGATTAATATTAGTGTAAATCCTGGTGCAGAAGCTCTTAGTGTACAAGCTGAGATGAATGAGCAGTTAAAAGCTATTGTAGCTCAACAAAAGAGAAGACTGGATAATGGCGAGGATATCATTGATGTCCAGCAAATAGGTATTAGTTTTGACAGTGTAGGTCATCAGGGTAACTAAAGGCAATTTATTTCAGATGATGGTATAATGTCTACATGATTAAAGAATTAAAACAGAGTGATTTTGCAGCACCAATAATAGAAGACTTAGGTATGATGAGACCTAGCCCTACTGCGAAGAGAGTTATGAGGTTTGTAAAGTTAGAGTGTACTGAGTGTAGAGCTACTTTCAAGCTTACAGTTGACAATGCTAAAAGAAGGCAAGAACATAAGTGCCCTGACTGTAAACTAGTTCCAAATGTTAGGGACTTTAAAGCGGAGTTTTTAGGCCTAGTGAAAGGTACTAGAGTAGGAAGATTTAACTGTGCTAATTGTGCTGAAGAGTTTGAACAATCAATTGTTGGTGGTAGAAGTAATGCTTATGGTGTATGTAATACCTGTAGGATAGCTACAGACTCTATGATAGGTGAAGATGGCTCGTTTAACTTAGATGCTATTAATAAGGTTTTAACGTACAATAAAGATACCGGTGTTATTTATAATACTATTAGGGATAGAGTTGTCACTCTAAAAGATGATGGTAGGATACGTCTTAATAATGGTGTAACATTTAAAGCTACAAGACTCATCTTCTTAATGGAATTAGGTATAACACTACCTGACAATGTATGGTTTACCTATAAAGACGGTAACATGACTAACTCTAGGCTTTGTAACCTAGGATTTACTGTTAGAAAGCCTGTTAATTGGAAAGCTGTCGCAGTAGCTAAAGGTGATAGAGCACCTGTAACTATTGAGAAATTTAAAGATAACGTACTAGCTGCCAAAGCTATTACTAGAGAAGAATGTAAGAATGTTAGCGGGTATAGCAGTATCAGACGTCAAGGATTACTAATACAAGCTTTCGATGAACTAGGTATTGCTTCTACCAAGACAGTATGGTCACTTGGACTAGTTAAAGAAAGAGCTTTGCAATACAATACTAAAGCTGAGTTTAAAAGACTGGACCCTAAAGCCTATAATTACTCTGTTAAATACAGTGGAGCACATGCGGAAGTTACATCTCATATGATACCTTCTAGTAATTGTGATAATGATGCTATTTATATATGGAGAGTTATAGGTGAGGAGAATCTATACAAGATAGGTGTTACTTCAGTGAAGTTAGGATGCCATAGGATTGAACATGTTGCCAGAAGAGCTGGTATGGAGTATGAGGTAGTTATACTTCAAGCTGTTAATGGTAAGGCTACAGATATAGAGAGTCTTCTACTAAGTAGTGTAGATAAGTATGAGTTTGATAGGAAATTCGATGGCAGTACTGAGTTTAGATTGCTATCTACTAGTGAACTAACTATGATGGTAGATATTATAAAAAGTAAAGGAGTTATTTAATGAGTAAAGAAGTGGTACCATTTGATATAGATGCAGCACTTGATAGTATAAATCTGTCATTCCCTAATTATACACCAACAGAGGATAGCTTGAAATTCTTTAATATTATAAGGATGGTACAGGGTTCAGACTTTGAGTTTAATACACCAATGGTGCATTTCTGGCTAGTAGATTTAGTGTTCGGTAATATAACTAGAGACCAGTACCCATATAGTAAGGAAGTTAACGAAAATGTTACTATAGATACTACTAGGATAGCTATTATGATGTCTAGAGGATTGGCTAAGAGTAGTGTAATTACTTCGTTTATGCCTGTGTACATGGCAGTTACTGGAGAATTACCGGGCTATGGTCCGACTTACTTTATGTTGTCCATTGCAGCCTCAACGCAAGGCGGTGCAAGAGTAATATCAAAGAGTATCCAGTCACTATGTGAAGACAGTATATTCTGTAATAATTACTTTGAAGACATGAGATTCACTGAAACTGAAGCAGAGTTTGTTAGAAAAGGAGATGGACCAAAAGGTAATAGAGCTTTCCTGCACAGAGCTATGGGTTTTGGTTCTGGTATCCGTGGGCAACGTAGTAATTACGGTGTACGTGGAGGTACAGTTAGACCAGATATAATAGCTTTTGATGATACAATCCTAAACACAGCTGCAGCTTACTCAGAAACTATAATGAATACATTAAGAGAAACTATACAGAGCGATGCTTTGAATGCTTTGAAAGGTGGAGGAAGAGGACGTATATGGCATGTTTTTACACCTTTCCATTTAGGTGATGTTAATGTACAGATGCTTGTTACTAATTCTTATACTCCAGTTGTAATTCCTATATGCGAGAAGATTACAGTAGACACAACTAAGGAAGAGTTTAGAGGTGCCTGGCCTGATATGCACCCTTATGAGTCAGTCATAAGCCAGTACAGACAAGCAGTGGCTTCGAACTCTACTAAATCATTCAACCAAGAAAGGATGTTAAGGGTTTCATCAGAAGAAGATAGAATGATACAAGATAGCATGATTGAATGGTTTAACCGTAAAGATATGATAAAAGACCTTAGTGCCTATAATATCTACATTACTACAGACTTTACTACTACATCAGAAGCTAAGTCAGACTACTCAGCATTAGGTGTATGGGCTGTAAATAGTAATAGAGATTACTTCTTAGTTGATTTATGTGTTAGAAGACAAAGTATAGGCGAACAGTATAACGAGTTATTTAGAATGGTTAATTTCTGGAGTGCTCAAGGTAAAGCTATAGAAGTAGGTATAGAGATTGATGGCCAGCAGAAAGCTCACATATTCGCACTAAAAGAGATGATGATTAAGAGAAGTGAGTGGTTCACCTTCGCTAGACAGAAAGGAGCTAAGTTAGGTTCTGAAGGGATACTTAGTAGAGCTGTTGGAGGTAACAAGCATGAGAGATTCAGAATGATGTTGCCTCAATTTCAGAATCACAAAGTCCATTTCCCATTAGAGTTAAAAGATACTCCTGATATGAAAGAGATGATGACTGAGTTAAAGTATGTGACTTACTCTGGTTTTAGCAGCGCTCACGATGATGCAGTAGATATAATATCTCAGTTAAATATGGTAGAGATTATCTACCCTACAGTTAGTCCTATGGAGTATAGAGGGTCTAGTTCTAAAGATAGAGCATTATGGGATGACCTAAATAACTATGAAGATAACTCTTCAGCATATAGTAATTATTAACCCTTGACATCCTTAAATTAATCTACTATTATTCTCCTAAATTTAAAGGAGAGTAATATGACCTATAAGCAATTTAAGGCTATGGTTACAGGACTACTTATTGGTGATACTTCTATACCTCAAGATGAAGAAGTACTACTTAGCCTAATTAGCTATGCATTAATAACAGTAGCAACAAAAGCAGAGTCATTACATCTAACAACTGAGAATGCTGGGGAAGATATACTTAGATTGTCTACAGGTAATTACCTTATAAGACATCCAATAACTCCTGTTGATCTAGATGATGCTATGGATATAGATAAAGAATTAGTACCTGCTGTTGCTAGGTTTGTTGCTAGTTACGTTAGTAGAGATAAAGGTGGTGTTCATGTGCAAGCTGCTAATAGAATCATTACAGATTATAACTCTAAGGTTTATGATATACTTGAAACTATAGAAATACCAGAGGAAGAACTAGATGACAGTCAGTAATATGTTATTAAGAGGTAGAGGAACAGCTACCAAGACTGTACTAGTAGCTAAGGACTTGCTATGGGAAGAATTACCGTTTAGAAAGTATAAGACTGCTTTAGATCCTGATACTTTAATAGTTATATTCAGCCATTCCTTTATTACATTAATGAGAGCAGTTCTAAGTAATGTAAATGGACCATCTATTGTACATATGAATAATGAGGAGAGAGAACTCTACTACTTATACGTTATGTATGTTAATGATAATAACGATGTTAGAGTAACTGAGTCTAAGCTGTATGAAGTTATTATTGCATTGGATAAAGGTATAACTAACGAATTGAATTGTAAGACTGAGTCATTTAATAATATGGCATTTAACACTAAATATGACTGGGCTAAAGAGCTTAACCAATTACCTAACTGTTGTGCAGTACGTAATTAATATAATTTAAAGGATATAACAATATGGCTGCTAGGGATTTAATAAACATACTCCAAGAAGTTACAGGTTCTGAGTTTGACGGTAGTGGGGATGCTACTAATGGTATCTACTACGATATAACTAAGAAGACTACTGATGATGACGGTACAGAAAGACTAGGTAATGGTATATATGGCTCTATTCAGAAAGCTAATACTGAAATAACTAAAATGTATGAAGTAGTAGAGAAAGCTGCAGAACAACTTACTGATGTTGGTGAATTTGTAGATCAGACTGATAAGATAGAAGTATTAGAAGAGTTCAAAACTAAGGTAGAAGGTATTCATTTTGATACTAATGAACCTACTGGTTATATTAGAGAACAAATAGGTACAGTTGGTATATTAGAAGTTACTACTGATGGCGAGAACATTCATAAGATAGGAGCTAAAGGTCAAGGAGAGTATGAATACATTAATAGTGATAAGTTCTACAATGGTGATACTATAGTAGGTGTAGATGAGGATTACTTTGTAGCTAGATTAACTCCTAAAGTAGATGGCGAAGACTCCTATGGTAAAGGTGTGCTACAATACTATGTTGAAGGTGTTAAATTCACTAGGACTGAGCATCTGGAAGTTAGAATACCTAAAACTACAGGTATGCATTTCTTATATTTAGAGAAAGATGGTACTTTACATACTTCTACTATATTACATCATGATATGTTTGATGGTCCTGAACCTCATTACTTTGAAGATACTCCTATTACTGCTGTAATGTACTACAATGCGGACCAAAGTAAACTAGCTATGTTAGGCGATGAACGTCATGGTATAACTATGGATGGCTATACTCACTTCTTTTGGCATGTTCTATTTGGGACACAGTATGCTGGAGGTATGGGAATTGTTGTTAATATAGATGATAATACTCATGGACAAATACAGTCAGGTAGTTTATATGATGAAGATTTATATATGCCGTTACCTTCTCAAACTGAAGCACCTATCTTCTATAGTGAAGGTAAAGATTGGTTCTCCCAAGAAGGGCATGGTACTAATGACCTGTTTATGAAAGTAGATGGAGATGACTACATATCGTATAATAAGTATAACACTGATGATGAGACTTACTCATTAGTTCAGCTAGCTGAAGATGAGTTTACTCTTATGTTCTTTGTAGCTACTAATAATGCTATTAGTCCTTATATTAAGTTAATTGGGCAACAAGTTTATACTGATATAGGCGATGGTAGAGACTCTATAGAGACTGAAATAACACTAGCAAAAACTAGAGTATTACCTACTCCAGAGTTTCTATTTATAGGAGCTATACTTGTTGACTCTGCTGGAAAGGCTCAGGACTTGATAGATGGAGGAGCTTACTTAGATTTAAGAAGAGCTAAGTTATCTGGTAGCTCTGTTACTAGTGCAGCTACTTCAGTTGCGGCTGATGTAACATACTCTAATAATAACTCTACGCTTACTACTACTACAGTTAAGGGTGCATTAGATGAACTAGATAATAGAGCTTCTAAAGACTTTAGGTACAAAGGAGCTGTAGAAGTTGCTGATGATGATGTAAACTTACAAGATGTACAGGATGTATTTAAAATAGGTGATTCCTTTAGGTTTAAGAGAACTGGTTCTGGTAAACTACTAGTTAATGGTACAGAGTATATAGTGACTAATGATTCTATATTCATGTGTACTGTATTTAGAGCTGATCCTGCTGACTTAGTAGTTGAGGATTTACTAATTACCTTAGACATGTCTAAAATGGTACCATCTACAGAAGGTGCTTCAGAAAGTGACCTATTATCACTAGATGCGGACTTAAATCTAGTGTGGACTAGTCCAGAGGAATCAAGCACTGATAATGAAGCTGTTAGAGATATAGTTGGAGATGCTTTAGTAGGCGGTACTAACATTACTATTACTGTAGATGACGATAATGACACTATTACTGTTGATAATGACTTAGTAGTTGGTGATGGAGGACTTACAGAGTTCAACTTAACAGCTGCAAGAAAAGATAAAGTAGACTATCTTACAGTAACAGAAGCTACAGATTTAGATGAGATTAGAACTAGAGTAGTGGAATTAGATCAAGCTGTTGTACTTAAAGGTGAATGGGATGCTAGTGCAGGAACTTTCCCTGACAGTACAAAAGCTGGTCAATCATGGTCTGTAAGTGTTGAAGGTACTGTAGATGATGTAGAGTTTAAAACAGGTGATAGAGTTGCTGCTATTGTAGATAACGCTGCTACAGATACTTATTTAGATAACTGGATTAAATTAGACTATAGTGATAGAGTTACTTCAGTTGGCGGTTTAATTGGAGATGTTACTAAAGAAGACTTGAACTTAGTCATTGGTACTGATATACAAGCTTACGATGTTAATACAGTTGTTGATGAGAACTACGTAGCTACTGAGAATAGCTTTACTACTGTATTAAAAGATAAGTTAACTGATGATGTATCTGATAAGCTACAAACTATTGATACTACTACTATTTATGATGATTCTAATACTGAAACTAATTATAAGTTATACGTAGAAGATGGTAAAATAGTACTTGAGGAGTTATAATGGGAACTAAGACATTTATTGCTAGTGAGAGCTTTGTATTAAATAATATTGAGGATGTACTAACATCAACAGCAACTGATAAATCACTATCAGCTGCTAAAGGTAAAGAGTTGAATGACAAGATACCTAGTTCTGTGGAGGACTTAGGTAATACATCAATGACTGATATAGCAGATGGTGACTTACTATCTTGGGATAATGCTAATAGTCAGTGGATTAATAAATCCCCTGAAGAAGCTAGTACAGATGATGAAGCAGTTCGTGATATTATAGGTACTGCTATGGATGCAGGCACAAATATAACAGTAACTGTAGATGATGATAATGATAAAATCACTATAGGTACTGATCTTGTGGATTTAACAGTAGATGGCGCAGGCACTGTACATGCTAACAACTACACTGATACAACTTATGCTGACGCTACTACAGATGTAGCAGGTCTTATGAGTACAGCTCACTTCGATAAAGTAGAAGGAGTTGAAGCAGAGGCTAACAAGTATGTGCACCCAGATGCTAAGCATATACCAGCTGACGGAGCTGCTGATCAGATATTAGCATTCGATAGTGCAGGTACTGCTAAATGGATTGACCCAGCAGCAACTGGAGAGGATAATGTTCAGGTAGATTGGGCAGAAACTGATGATACACTAGATAGTTACATTAAAAATAAGCCTACAGATTTAGTGGTGGATGCTGACCTCGGTGTTACAGTTCAAGAGTACGATGCTGACACTACTAAGAATGATATAGCTAATACATTCACAGCAGCACAGAGAGGCACTATTACGGCATTATCTGACGATACTGTTGCTTTAGACTTTAGAACTACTAATAGCTATAGTGTCACACTAACAGCTGATGCTGATATAACATTAGGTACAGATGGTACTTTAGGATGTACAGGTCAAGGAGGAATGCTTACAGTCACTGCTGCTGAGCATATTACTGGATGGGGTACTGAGTTTAAATGGAAGAATGAGCCAACTGATTTATCTGGTGTTGAAAGATTCAGTTACTTCATAGAGGCAGAAGATACTATTGCTATTGGAGTAGTTAGATGAATTTAGTACATGGTATGAGTGGTATGATGGGAGGATGCGGCTTACTACCAGGTCCTTGTGCTACGCCTGAACAGTCTATAGTTAATTCTACAGACCCTTTTGGTGATGGTAGCTTGGTAGCTAAGTATTTGCTAGATGGCGATGCTACTGATCTATGTGGTAACTATGACGGTGCAGAGAATGGAGGTGTAAGTTATGATATTGGTAGATTTGACCAATGTCTCTCCTTTGATGATGATGGAGAGAATGTAAGCTTTACTACGCCTATAATGTCTGAGTGTACATACAGTACTTGGTCATATAATTCCTATGGTGGCGTTGAAACGGTTTACTTCATAGAAGATGCTGACAATAGAGGTGTTATAGTTGCGCTTAAAGACGCTACAACTTTGCAAAATGGGTCGATAAAAATTGATGGGAGCTGGGTTGAGGGAGATGACATAACAATAGATGATATTACAGACACATGGGTAAATGTTGTGACATCTATTGTAGGAGATACTAAGCATACATATATAAATGGTAAACTAGTCAATGTTACTTCAAATAATCTAGTGCCTAATAGGCTAATAAATCCTGACTGTTTTATAGGAGATTCAGAGTATATTGATGGTGATGGGCTAATCGATCAAGTAGAAATCTACAATAGAGCCTTAAACCCTCAAGAAGTACAAATACTATACACTCAGTCAAAGTATTGCAGTGACCCAACTCAAGCTATATCAGGTTTAGTAGCTCACTATCCACTTGATGGAACAGCAGAAGATTTAACTGGTAACTATAATGGAACTGAAAATGGTGTGACTTATGTAGAAAGTGAGATGGGAATTGCTGGAAGTTTTGGTACTTCTGACGACCACACTAAAATTACTATAGATATTCCAACATCAGGGTTACAAGAAATTACCATATCGTTCTTAGCTAAACCGAATTCAACAGAAATATGTGCATTAGGTAATTCCGAAGGCTCATCAATTTTTGAAATAAGAACGAATGGGCTATACGATAACGATATGATTGGTGATGATGTCCGATGTTGGGATAAGAGTCAGATAGACATTGAAGACAACTCTTGGTCACATATAGTGATGGTTTATAAGTCAGGAGACAATTCTATTACTATAAACAATGAAGTAGTTGCGAGTAATACTACTGAGTTTACTGAGATTTTTTCAAATATTAATAAAATTGGTCAGGCATACAGTGGTAATGATGACTACTATATGGATGGTCAAATCAAAAATGTTCGTATCTACAACAGAGCATTGACAGCAGAAGAAATCAAGACAATTTATGATTATGAGAAAATAACTAGGAATATAGTTATAGACAGAGGTTTAGTAGCTTACTACCCTTTAAAGAACAGTAGTGAAGATCATTGGGTTAGTCAGTATGATGGTGCAGATAACGGCGATGTTAGTTACGATGGTCAGAGTGCTTCGTTTGATGGTGATGGAGATTACGTAGGTACTGGATTTGACGGTCTCAAGCTCGACGAATCATATTCGGCTAGTTGTTGGGTGAATAGTATTGATGTTGATAATAGTGCCTCTTTCTTAGGTACCACTAGAAACGGCTCAAGAGGAGGGTTTGTACTAGAAAGTTCTGAAAGAGATGAGCCAGGAAGGTGTAAAGTTATAATTACTGATACTGATAGTAGTGCAGTTATCAGTGATGATAGTGCTACAAATATAACGGATGGAAATTGGTACTGCATAGCTTACACTTGGGACGCTAGCAACAAAGTAGGGAATGTATTTATTAATACAGTAAAAGAAATAACTGTAACAACTGATAGTGTGTATGACCAATCTGATACTGAGTGGAGAGTAGTGACAAACGGTACAAATTTTGCCGGTAATGTATCTAATTTTCGTTTATACAATAGGTTATTAAGCCAAGAAGAAATCACAACAATCTACGAAACGGAGAAAAAGGAATTTGAATAATGAAAATGTTTAATAAAAATACAAGCAAAGTAGAAGAACTGCCTAAGCTTATAAATATAAGTGGTGTAAATAAATATAGTTCTAAGCTTTCACAAGAACAACTAGCCGAGTTAGGTTACTTTAAAATAATTAAAGAATCTAAACCTAGTAGAGAATACTATACATCTAAAGAAGTAGGTAAGGTAGTTGATGGTGTTTATAAAGTAACTTATGAAGTTACTGAAAAGTCCCTAGATTCAGTCAAAGCAGGACTATTAAAAGTTATAAAGGAATCCTTTAATAAAGCCTTAGTTCGTCCTGAAGTCCCTACCTCTCTAGGATACTCTGTGGATGGTGGTTTAGATGACCTACAACGCTTTCAAATAGGAGCTGAGCTAGATGTACCTATTATCAAGGATGTTGATGGTATGGTGCATGAGATTGACTCTGAAGGTTATACTACTGTATTGTCTGAGATTAAACAGTATGGTTTAAAGCTTTACCAGTTAAAGTGGAGTAGAGAGGCCGAGGTATTAGCCTTAGAATCAGTAGTAGATTGTATACTGTTTAGAAAGACACCTTATGAGGTAGAGCAGCTGGTAGTAGATAATGAAGGTGAAGCTATCCTAGATGAGGATGGTAATGAACAGTTTGAAACTGTAACTAAATATAGAGATAACTGTAAAGATATCTAATAAGGATTGAGTAAATGGTTAAACTGAATGATGGTATATTTCATCCTATGTACAACCCTAATGGGTGGAGAAGACCTAAGGACAACAAATACTGGCATACTACAACTGAAGTAATAGGAAATAGTAAGGATTGTTTTGATAAGAGTATAATGCTTCTATCAGATGGTTCAACTGCAACCTCAGGAAGACCTGATGGTAACTACTTAACTTATGGTAGTGGAACTAATGTAGTGGAGTGGAATTAATGGGATTCATAAATAAGATTAATACAGATGATACTAAGGATAGTCAACTAGACTCTGGTGAGTTGGCATTAGATGTATTTGAAGATGCTAATGAAGTATATGTTGGGTACGAGAATGCTGACGGTGATAAGTTTAACCTAATGGTTAATGCTGATAAGGCTAGAAGACTTAAAACACCTAGAAAGATATACCTCCAAGGTGAGGTAGTAGGTAATGTAGAGACAACATTTGAAGCTGATGCTGTGATGGATGTAGAACTATCTGGTACAGTACATAAGAAGTTAACAGTAGATAGTGCTGATAATGCTGATAACATTATCATGCTACATGATAATGAAATAGAGTATTGGTCGAATAGAAATGCTAATGACAGCTCTACTGGTTACTTGAGAACTAATTACGGAGATGATAATGTAACTTTTGACATGAGTTTCTTTAATAAAGATAATGAGTTAGCGGCTCAAGGTTTAAGGCTGCATAAAGGAGGATCGCTAACATACAGAGACAAGGTAATTATGAATGGGTTTGGTGTTGTAGGCAACTCTGAAGCAATTTCTATCTTCATTGACTACGAGAATGGTTCTGATGTTGATGGTGATGGTACAGAGGAGAATCCTTTTAAGACTATGGTAAAAGGGGCTAGTACAGTAGAGAACATAGATATTATAGCTATACTACTACTTAGCAATAATGCAACTCATGTTAACAATGAGCGAATAATAGTACGTACAACTAACCTTATTATTAAGACCTGGTATACAGATGGGAGCAGTAATGCTCAAGTACAGTTTAACTCATATGCAGATGACGATTACTCTTATTTCTACAATGTAAGGACTAATGCACTTGGATCTGTAAGATTTAAATACTTGGACTTTGTGGGGTTAAGTAAAACTGATGGTAAAGACTTTAAGTTAAATAGTTGTGGTGCAGGTTTGATCTGCCAAGATTCAGGCTCTATAGCAGCTACAGTAGAGTTCTGTACTATTGACCTTAAAGGTCTTGATAACTCAACTATAGTCATGGCTTTTCAATACGGTACTGCTATTAAACAGATTAGTATAGCTTATTGTGATATAGAGATAGGCGATACGGAGTCTATCTACTTAATAACTAACAGACACTCACACGCGTCTATAGCTTATGCTGAGAATGGGTGTAACCTAGATGACGGTGCGAAAGCTCGCCGCATTAGTGGAGTGCTTCGCAATGCTGATGGTACACCTATTAATATAATATCTAATATAAACTTCAGCGATGAGTAAAGGGCAATAATGGTTACAATAAAAACATTAAAGATAGGCGGTTTGGTTCACGACCATTTTACCTATAAGTATGAAGACGAGAATGGTGTAGAAGTTACTACTTTGACAGAAGATTTAGATGAGTTTAAAGTCTTAGCCTCAGACACTGTAAAGTGGAAGGCTGGGAGTACTGTTAAGAAGAATGCAGGTAGTGCTAGAGACCTGACAGTTGTAAATGCTAAAGCTATCGTATTACTAGCTAAGTTGCTTAACACAATAGCAGATGTGGATGTATTATCAGATAAAGAGAAAGTAGCTTTCAATAGTATGCTTACATTAGCAGACAATGGTTATGCTGACTCTGACTCTTTAGTTAGTACTACTGCTAAGGTAAATACTGAAGTAGGTAAAGTAGGTGATAACTTAAAAGCAATTACTGGCTCTGAGAGTATAGATGAAGTGATTGCTATCCTTAACAGTTTATGATGTATCTAGCGTTCTATGGCAATAGTTATGGTGGTGTGTTAAATAAACTAGTAAGGTGGTGGACATCACCATTAAGTTACAAATTTAATAACAAGTGGAGTAAGACTTTCTCTCATGTAGAGATTGTATTCTCTGATGGTATGATGTTTAGCGCTAGTCAGTACGAGAACAATGTCAGGTTTAAGAAGCATAGTTTTACTGGTAAAGCCTGGGTAAGATATAATCTATGCATCAACTCAGCCGATGAAGCTAGGATACGGGAGTCTTGTAATGAGCTAGTTAAGATAGATACAAAGTACGATTATTTAGGTATACTTGGGTTTGTATTGCCTTTTAATACACAGGATAAGAATAAGGAATTCTGTAGTGAAGTTTGTACAATGGAGTTATTGCCTTATGTTAAAGAGTTAAGTTCTCTTACACCTTATAAGACTTCTCCTAACACTATGGCATTTGCTTTAGGTATCTTATAAGTACTTAACTGGTTGTTAAGTTAATTTAATAAAGGAGGAATAATGGTAGAGATAGACATTGAGGAAGATGTTAGGGACCACTACTTTATGTATGTGGCTAAGTACGGTGACTTTGTATTGAAGAATGTATCTATAGTTCAGAATCATAGGGAATACCCTATTAGCGTAATCATTAAAGATAAGCTATGGATAATCGACAGATATAGCTCTATGATGTTTAGTGAGAAGACAAGTGTTACTTTCAAACCATCTAGAGGATACAGATCTGTATCGGTAGGTGCTGAATGATATTAGCATTGAATAATACTATGAAGATGGTATCTACTGGGGGTGCTCCTGCTGAAGTATGGAAGTCATTTACAGCTGATGGAGATACTACAGATTTTGATTGTAAAGAAGCATTGAATTATGCTATAGTTATAGTTAATGGTATTACCCTATCAACAGATGATTATTCAAAGGATGACACTTTAATTAAGTTTGAAGAAGCTCCTGATAAAGATTCTGCAATAAGAGTATTGATTTCGGTATAATATCTACAATGAGCGGAACCTCACTAAACTAATTTTATAACCCCTATAAGGAGTTTATTATGGCATCAAGTGCTTTTAGTAACGCGATGAAAGTCGCACAAATGGAAAGAATGTTACCACCGGTTGAGTTTGACCTAACAGAAGATACTCAGAACTTTGACTTAGGTGATGTTGATTTAACAACTGCTACTCGTATCGAAGTTGTACTTAATGGTACTGTTTTAGAAGATGGTGACTGGTCTGTTAATACTGATGATAATACAACAGTAGATATGATTGAAGCTATTCCAGCAGATAATGAGATTAACTTTAAAATCTTCGTTAAATAGTTAACCCTTTTGGAGGTGTAAGATGGGTAGTTCATCTTTCGATAATGCCTTAGGTGTAGGTAACTTTGGTGATAGACAAGAGGAAGATAATGAGTATGTTGAGACACATACTCTTATCAAGGAGTTGGAGATAGCTTATAAACTTGCTATTGATGAAACTGCTGCTAATCTAGGTATTATGCAGTTTAGAACAACAGCTGATGCAACACAGATATTAATACTAGGTGTTAACCTATGAGACCTATAACAATATTAAGAAGTACATCTCAAGATGAGATAAAAGCCCTCTATTCAAATACATATAGCAAATCTAAGTACAAAAATGTTGGTGTTTTAGTTTTAGGTGTTAATGATGGTACAGAGTTTGAGGTAGGTACACAAGATGAAGTAAAAGCACACTACGGTTTATACTCTTTAATCAGAGCGGCGAACAGCAACGGTGTAATGATTTCAGGTTTGAATGATGAGATTAGAGTTACTACTACTGCTATCTTAAAAGATGGTAGTGTTAAAGAAGAAGTAGTTGTAATACCAAGAACTGAAATTGTAAATCTACCTGAGACTATAACAAGTCTTAGTAATGAAGTAGATACTTATAGTTTTAGTTTTAAATTTATGTAAGGGTAGTCAATGACGGTGAATAAGAGGACAAAAGAGAGTGTAATAACAAAGATGTACACTTCCCAAATGGAGTCATCTGCTAAAAGAGGACATGCCAACCCTACATATTCACGGAAGTGGTTCAAATCTTGGTTGTTCTCTAACCCTGAGTTTCATAGGTTGTACGATATATGGGTACTAAATAGGTACGAAAAATCCTTAATACCTTCGGTAGATAGGTTAGATGACTACCTTGGGTATACAGAGTACAATATAAGACTCACTACTTGGGGAGAGAATAATAAGAAAGGTAACTATGACAGGAGAAATGGTATTAATAATAAAGTAAATAATGCTGTTATGCAGTTTACTAAGGAACTGGAGTTTGTTACCGAGCATCATTCAGTTAGGGAAGCTGAGAGGGTTACTGGCATATCTAATGCTAATATCTGTAAAGTGTGTGTAGGTAAGAGAAAAAGTGCAGGTGGTTACATCTGGAAATATAGAAATACAAAGGATATATAGATGACGTCAGTTGACAGATTGGTAGCTAATAGTAATAGTATTATTACTACACTAAGACAATTCAGTGAGACAGCAGAGCAAGATGTTGTATTCACATGGATTAATGATGATGATAGTATAGAGGAAGTTTCTTATGCTAACATAACTAAGTTCCAGAAGATATTAAACGATAAGTTTGGTGAGCTAAAAGATGATTTAGAAGGTGAGTGGTCTGATTATAAAGCAGAGTTAGAGTTAAATGCTCAAAGAGCAGATTATTGTAGACGTATGGAAGCATCTGCAACATTGTCAGGCAGTGTTACATACAGTTCTGATCAGTTTCTTAGATGGGAGAACCGTATTATTCTAATGGGTGTTGGTTCAGATGCTAGTATGTACACTACAAGAGGTTATCTTAATCTTAAAGTACCTGCTACTGATACAGTTATACCTGCAATAGGTAATGCTGAGGATATAACTGTAACAGATGATGGTATTCAAATGAAAAGCAAATGGGGTACTCTATACTACAAGCTAGCAGATAACTATGACAGTGCTGACAGTGCTGATGATGCTTGGGTTTTTGTTGGGTACGATAGTGACACTGGAGTACTACCAACGAACTGGATTTCGGTAGCAGCATTCAATCTCGATAGACAGGTAGTTGCTATTGCTGGGCATAGTGTATTTAAGGGTAGAACAATACATCCTGCAACTGTATCAGACCCTCTGGGCGCTGTTGATGTGCAAAATGTTGGTGGTGTCCTCAAAGATAAGAATGGCGATGAAGTTATAGGTAATGTATTAATGGTATCTAATGACGTAAATGCTATAGTGTCTACAGATGATGACAGTGCTTATAATATCGTAAATGTTTCATTTGTTGCTACAAAGGATAATCCACATATTATGGTTGTAGCTAACACTGGGCATGCACAAGAAAATGATACAGACCAAGATAGTGGTGATATTGACCCATCTGCTGGTATTGGGTGGAGAGTTGGAGGTAGTTCTGATAGTGTAGACGACTATAACCAGTTCCATGGCGATAAAAGTACTAGGGAGAACATAAGCTCTATAGGCGAGTTCTATGTGCAAGATACTATACTAGAATATACAGCAAATGATGGCACATTCATCTACGAGATTAAGCCTGTTGGTTTTAGCGGTGTTAAGCAGATAGTGTGTAGTAGAGGCGATACAGTAAATGTTGCACTATTCGTACAGAGTAACTATGAGCTGTATTGGGGTGCTGGTTCTAATGGTAACTCTAGTGATACTTACAGAAGCAATATAACAGTGATACAAGGGTAATAGATGAAGTTTGAATTAAAAGCAATGAAGCAGTTGGCTAATGAGCTTGGTGCGAAGTGTAATGTTGTTAGTATAGATGGTGATACTAGGTTTATTTGGTTCTCTGAGGATATACAAGAGCCTACACCTGAACAAATACAGAAAAGGTCACTAAAGATTGAGGAAGAGTATGAGCTTACAAAGGCTGCTGATAAACTTAAAGCCGAACGTACAGCGTTACTGGACAACGGTATGACTACTGCTGATGGGGAGTTCTGGTTCAATGAGAAATGGGCTACAGTATTTATGACTAAAGCTCTAAGTGCTGAGTTTGTAGGCTTACCAGCAATACAGTGGAAAGATGCTAAAGGTGTAGTAGTGCAAGTACCTTTAGATAAGGCTAAAGTTTATATCAAAGAAATGATTGTAGCTTTAGATAAAGTTTATCTAGGCTAGTTGTAGATGCCTGATAAGTTAAAGATAGAAGTAGCCGATATAGCAGAGAGATTAGATTCTCTCTCTAGTCAGGTTAGCTTCAATAGAAATGTGGATATAGCTATACTAATCATAGGATTACTTAGTCTTGGGTTTACAGTATATAGGTGGACAATGTAATGATAGTAGATTTTATACTAAAGATTGTCGAGATTGTCGGAGGGACTGTAGTAGTCTTTGGATTAATGCAGGCTATAAAATAAGGAGTTAACAATGGCAGCAGAAGAACAACCTACGACTAGCCTACTAGAAGAGAGGGTTGAGACTGTTAAGCGATATGGTGTGGCTGGTCTAGTTGTTATTCTGGTACCATTCTTTACCCCCTACATAGAGGACTATATGTCCAAGCAGCAAGAAGATACTATGAGGGTTATAGCTAGAGAGATAGGGACAGATCTTAAAACTAGTATAGTTAGGCATATAGATAAGTCTAATAAGGTTGATGTTGATACACTAGTTACAATTACTAGGTTATCAGTTGCAAAGCAGTCTATTCATAAGGTTAAGTTTATTAAAGAATTACTTAATAAGTATAAAGGCTGTGAGGTAGACAATAGTGATAGAATTAAAAGTAAGATAAAGACAGAACTATATAGGCAATCAGCTATTTATGTAACCTTCTTAAATAAGTTTGAAGACCCTGTGATAGGTAGGATAGGTGATTACATAGCCGCAGAGTTTCCTATGACTGTATTCTTAGAAGGTGTTAATGTAATAGCTTTAGATACAGAGATTTCAGTAGATGTCAGGTCAGATGATATAATGGTTTATATGCTTGATATACAAGATACATTCTTTACTGAGATGGAGCATAAAATGAAAAGAGGTATATATGATACTAGATACTATAAGTAATTTATTTGGTTCAGTTGTTGGAGGTGTTACAGAACACTTTAAAGGTAAGCAAGAACTTAAACGAATTAAACTAGAAGCAGATAAAGAGATGTTAAGTATAGATGCTAAAGCTAGAGTAGCTATACAGCAGGCTAAAATAGATATGCTAAAGTCTAGTCAAGATAATGACTTTAAGTTAGACATGATAGCTATGCAGAATATGAATAGATCTTATAAGGATGACTTTATATTAGCTATATTCTTACTTCCATTAGTAGCTGCATTTATACCAGAAGCACAAGGGTACATAATGGGTGGATTTCAGCTTATGGCTTATATCCCTGATTGGTGGATATACCTTACTATTGGTATGGTTGTATCTATAATGGGCCTTAGGGGATTACTAAGAGATTTCCTTAAGGGAAAGAAAGTACCTATTATAAAAAAGTAGTATACCCACAGCCTAAGATAGAGCACAAGAAGTACGACTTTAAAGAGTCAGAGTTCGCTTGTAAATGTGGTTGTGGGTTTAATGCTGTAGATACTGAGTTGCTAGATGTATTGCAGGATGCTAGAGACCATTTCGTTAGTAAATATGGAGAAGGAGCTAAATGTATTATTACTAGCGGTAACAGATGCAAAGCTCATAATGAAGTAGTTCAATTACAAGCTAATCCTCAATATAAGGCATTTACTTCTAAGAGTAAGCATATGGAAGGTATAGCTGCTGACCACAAGTTTATTAAACCTGATGGTAAGGTTATTGACCCTAAGGAAGTATTGGGCTACTACGAGTCTTTGTATCCTAATAAGTATGGGTTAGGTCTTTACAGTAATAGAGTGCATTTAGATGTGAGAAATAGTAAAGCTAGATGGAGTACGGTATAATGCTCCTTAAAGATCAGGAGTACTAATGAATGAAGAACAAGATATTACAGTAACTAAAAGTAAAACAAAGATACAGCCTAAGTGGAAGAATGCTCCTACTATGGCAGACTTAGATGCTGACAGGTTATCTGCAGAATCTAGTCAAGATGAGTTTAGAGCTAAACTATTAGAGTGGGAACTTATCCGTAATGGTGGTAAAGAGATTAAACCTTCTAAGATAGGTAAATCTACTGCCAGACCTTTACTAGTTCGTAAAGTATATGAATGGAAATACTCCGCACTAGAAGACCCTATACTTAGCTCTAGTGCTCTGTTCAAGCTTACAGGTAGAACTTATGCAGATACAGCAGCAGCTAAACAGAATGGCTCTGTAATCAATTACCAGTGGAATACTAAAGTACAGAAGACTAAGTTAGTTAGTGATATTATCCACACACTAGTAGATGAAGGTACTGTTATAGTTAAGACTGGCTGGGTAGCTGAGACAGAACTACAGCAAGTAGAGAAAGAAGTTCCTACTTATGCCTCTCCAGAAGAATCTTATATGTTAATGCAAAAGATGGTTGAGTCTGGAAAGATGTCTCCTGAACAAGCACAAGCTATGTTAGAGACTGGTGAACCTATGCAAGTCGGTACAGAGATACAAATGGTAGAGGAAGAAGTACTAACTCGTAACCATCCAAAGTATGAAGTATGTGTTAATGCTAATGTTACTATTGACCCTACTTGCGATGGAGTTGTAGCTGATGCATTATTCGCTATACATGAGTACGACACATCATATGCTGAGCTTAAAGCTGATGAGTACTATGTAGATGAAGAAGGTAACGAGAACGGTATCTATCATAATATAGACTACATCCAAACTAATGGTGAGAGAGATGAGTACGACGAGCATACATCAGATGCTTCTAATAACTTTGAGTTTAAAGATAAAGCTAGAAAGAGATTAAGAGCTTTTGAGTACTGGGGTTACTGGGATATTCAAGGTGATGGGGACTTAGTATCTATAGTT